>Ga0247727_10002007_pt1 | contig 47098 bp, 55 predicted proteins | sample WisWelCaveWW1625_FD_202498 | JGI IMG/M metagenome (GOLD analysis project Ga0247727, IMG submission 202498) | Biofilm microbial communities from Wishing Well Cave, Virginia, United States - WW16-25 | ecosystem: Environmental > Aquatic > Deep subsurface > Groundwater > Cave microbial mat | place...
CGCATCTGCTCGGCGGAGTCCCCAAAACCGTTCGAGACGGCGAGGCCGAGGTCCCGTACTGCGGTGCGGATCTCGCCGACCGTCGCCATCGGGCGGAGCCGGATCTCGTCCACGAGCGGCACGGCGTCCTGCGCCTGCTGGGCCAGTACCGCGATCCGGTCGAGCAAGGTCGAGAGCCGCAGATGCAGGGCCTCCGACCGCTCCGGTGCCACCTGGTCCGCCGGAGCCGGCGCCGAGAGCCCGGCGACCGTGACCTCCAAGGACACGGGCAGGTAGAGCGCGTCATCGACCGGCGCAAAGAGCACGATGTACGCCCCGGTGCTCGGGAACGCGAGTGTGCTCGGCCCGGCCGGGAGCGTCGCGACCACTTCCTGCTCGGCGATCACCCGGCAAGGAACGTCGAGGGTGACGAGCAACGGCGCGTCGGGCGCGACGGGCAGTGGCCCGAGTCCCACGGTCACCGCCGTCTTGGGCTCGAGCCCTAGCAGGTCGGAGCGCATTCGCTGGGTGGCGCCGTCCCCCAGCACCCCGACGAGGTGCGGCTCCTGCGGAGCCACGGAGCCCTCGCAGCCGTAGCGCACGCGGCGGGTGCCAGGGTCGAAGACGGTGAAGATCATGTGAAGCCGTCCTTCGCTGCGTGCAGCTTCATCGTGTACGAGCTGATCTTGGAGTTGCCAGAACCGATGAAGGCCGACAGCACGACCGTCTCGAGCGGCTTGGCTCCGGCGATCACCTCCGAGAACGGGAGGGTCACGATCCTGGCGGCGCCGCCCGAAGGGAACGAGGTCTGCGACGCGATCACGAGGGAGTGCGTCGCGATGGCGTTCTGCTGGCCCGAGGGTCCCGTGGGACCTACGGAGTTGAGCTGTCCGATGCGGAACGCATAGCCGTAGACGCCGTTCACGGTGCGCGGTGCCCAGTCGACCGGGAGGTTCCAGCTCATATGGTGGCCCGTCAGGGGAAGGGCGATGAAGTTGCCGCCGGAGTCGAAGGACGGGAGCGGTGCCCACACGCCGCCGGTCGTCCAGTATTCGGCGCCGAGGTTGGAGCCGCCCGCCGGCAGCACGGGCGTGTCGTACTCGAAGTCGCGGTACACGGAGCCCGCCGAGTAGGGGAACTCGTTGATGGCGTAGAGGTAGTCGGCGCCCGGCGTTCCCGCCTGCACGCGCGGGCAGGTGTCGGCCGAGCCGGCACCCGTGCCGTTCCACTGCGCCGTCACGTCTACGTAGCTGGTGCCGTTGAAGAAGAACCACGCGAGCATGCGGAACTGGCGCTTCACCTCCAGGTAGCCGGTCAGGTTCGGCGATTGACCCGGTACGGCGCTGAAGTTCACGTGGCCGCTGATGGCGACGCGCCCGCCCGCCACGCCGGCCTGAACTGAGCCCGAGGCGAGGATCTGCGTGCCCAGGAACTCCCCGGTCTGCCCGAAGACGTTGAACATGTCCGTCACGGCGCCCGGGGCCAGGTCGCCGTCTTGAATCGGCAGGGTCGCCGAATCCACCGTGAGGATGGTTTCCTCGGCGGACAACTCGAGCTCGGCCGCCGGGTCTTCCAGCAACGCGGGGTCACCGTTGAAGGAGTCGTAGAGGCCGATGCGCAAATACCACTGCGTCTTCGAGGCCGCCGGGAACGAGAGGAAGTTGCCGGTGGCGCGGCCCTTGAAGTTGTCGCGGATCGGCGTGAAGCCCGGCGTCGTGCTCGCCCAGACCGCCATGCCCTGCGCGTCCGGCGGCGGCGTCGGTTCTCCCGTCGCCGTGATCTCTGCGTGAATCACGGCCTGCGCGGCACCCGCGAGATTGCCCGGCGTACTCGTCACGGCGATCCCTGCGGGCGCACGTCGAGCCGGGTTCGAGGGATAGAGATCCGTCGTCGGCCCGTCGTGTCCCACCACGTCGCGCACCCACCCGCGAAAGCGCGGGGCGCGGAGCGCGGCATGGCGGCCGAGCTTCGCCTGGTCGGCGCGGTTCATGTCGTTGGTGTACGTCCAGCCGAACTCGCGCGTCTCGTGCGTGCGCAGCGTGCCGCCGCCCCGCGTGTCGATCACCTCGACCACGAAGGCGTCCACGGTCGCCGGAGCCTGCGCGCCCGAGTTGAACACCTCGCCGTCGGCGCCCGGCTCGGCGTAGTCCCACGCCAGCACGAAGTCGCGCGCCTCGCTCGTGTAGCCGTTGCTCGAGTCCTTGATGCGGAGACCCACGATGCTGCCCGCGCCGCCCGCGGCGATGGAGTGCTCGTCGTAGGCGATCCGCGCGTTGACGGGCTTGCTGCGGCGGCCCTCCACGTCGACCGACCGAACCCAGAAGGACCACAGCCCGTACTCGGGCTCGACGAGGACGAACTCGTTGTACCGAACCAGCTCGCCGACGACGACGCCCGGCTCACTGTCCCGCGAAGCCGTCACCTCGTAGCCGATGATCGAGTGCCGGTTCCGGTCGGTCGCGGATGCCTCGGCCCAGCGCACGCCGACGACGCGCTGGGACGCACCGGAGATCGCGCGGCGCTCGATGAAGCCGTCGGCCGACACGGGCGGCGGCACGTCGCTGCCGAACGCCGGGATCGGCTCGTGCTCGATCGGCACCACCGGGAAGTCCGGAAGCGCGTCGATCTTCGTATACCGGGTCGAGTCGTACTTGAGGCAGACCACTTCGTAGCTCACCTGATCGTCGCGTTCGCCACGGGCCACAACGCGCCACCGTTCGCCATCCTGATTCGGCCGTTTCAGCGCCCACGGCGTATGCGTGAGCGGCGGCAAGTCGAACGCCGTTGCCAGCGTGAGCCGCTGCGTGTCGCCCGCCGGGCTCGTCACGTCGCCCGTGTAGACCGGCAACATCCACTCGATCCGCGTCGGGACTGAGGTGCCGTCGGCGCCCACTTGCGGGCCGAGCTCCACGCGCTTCAGGCCGGCGTCGTAACCCTGGACCGTGCGGACGACTTCATACTCGCCGTCTCCGTCCCAATCCTGCCGCACCGTGACGAGTTCGGGGTCGTCGTTGCCGAGCGAGTAGGTGAGGAGGAGTTGCGCGACGTTCTTGGCCGCCATCAGGTCGAGCCGGTAGAACGGCTGCGCGACCGTCAGTCGATAGGTCACGCCCGCGTCAAGGGTCACGGTCTTGTCGAGCGTGATGGCGTTCGACTCGGCGAACTTCGCCAACCCCGTCTCGTATGTGATCCCGCGGTCCGGGTCGTAGACGTTCAGAACGTCCATCGGCAAATAACCACGCGCGCGCGGCCCCATGCGGAACGAACACACCTCGCCGGCCTGCTCCATCAGCAGAAGCCAATACGCCCATCGCTGCGCCTCGCTGGGCGACCGGATGCCGACCGCGCGAACGTCGCGCGAGACGATGCCGTAGAGCTTGATGAGCGCCGGATCTTCCACTACCTCGGAGCCTGCTCGGTCGAGATCGTCCGCGTTCGCGTACTGCACGACGACGCGGGTGTTCAGGTCTTTCACACCGGACCCGCTGTACTCGAAGGTCCCGCCGATTACGCTCGCCGGCACCACCACGTCGCGCACGCTGCCCGGCCGGTCCTGGGAGAAGCCGATCCGGTGGCCGTCGTAGTAGGGCACGGTGAAAGCGGCTGAGAGGTGCTCCAGCAGCTTCCGCCAGGCGTTCGCGCGCGCGGTGTCATGTAGGTTGAACGAGTGGCGCGGCTCAAGCCCGCCCTTCTGATTGCTGACGAGCGTGTCGCATCGCTGCGCCGACCGGTACGCCGAGAGCCAGTTGATGTCGGCGTCGGTGACGAGGCGGCCGAGCCCCACGATCCGGTTCGTCAGGTACTCGCAGGCCTGCCAAAGCGGGTTGGCGGTGTAGTGCTTGTCGGCCTGGAAGGTGCCGTCCCAATCGCCAGTGTAGGTGCGCGCCGCGGCGTCATAGTTCGACGGCACGCGGCACTTGAGTCCGCGCGTGAGGTAGCGGCGCTCGATGTTTCCGGGGATCTGCGACGCACGCCACTTCATCGCCACCAGCGCCGAGCCAGGGTGACGTAGCTGCGCGTTACTGACCTCGGTGAACCCCTCCCAGGTCACACCGCGATAGTGGCTTCCTTCGGTGTCCTCCGTCGTCTTGGTGACGGTGACGTTCCACGGTCCGGTGCCGGCGCAAGGAAGCTCGAACGTCAAGTTGCGGCGTTGCTTGGCCTTGGAGTAGTACGCCCGTTGGATCATCGTCGTCTGCCCGCCTGGGGCAGTGTCCGCAATGGAGATCGTGAAGGCTAGGTCCTCGCGCCTCTCTCCTTCCGCGGTGGCGTGCAAGAGTTGCGTCAAGACGAGGTTGACGCGCACGGCACGAAGCGCCGAGCCGGTCGTGGTCGAGCGGGTGATCGGCCGGTCCTTGAGCATCTCCACGCCGACGCCAATCTCCGTCTCAGGAGAAGGTGCGAGCGTGAGCGGGGCCTGCGTCGCGGTGCCCGTGCGAAGCTCGAAGCCAAGCTCCCCTTTCTCGTCCTCCAGCAGGTCGCGCAGCTTCGTCTCGTTCAGCCGGATGCAGTCGAGCGGGTCGCCCGCAAAGCCTTCGATCTCGCCTTCGCTGAGCAGGTCCACCACGACGCGCTCAGCGTCGTGGAAGAAGTCGTCCGGCAGCGGACGACCGCCCGGCGCGTCGTTCTCCGTCCCGCCGTGCTCACCGGCCGCGCGCGACGAAGCCGACACCGCCACGCCGGATGCCCACACCTCGCCCCAGATGACCGGCTTTGGGGCACCCTGGCTGGCCCCTTGGATCGTGCCTTGGAATCCGAAGCCGGCCGGACCACCGCCGCCAGTCGAGGGAAGATTGGAACTACCCGGGGCGAGAAGCGCGGCGACACCACCACCAACGACTAGTACGTATCCGATGTCTATCAGCAAGCTCCCGAGCGGGCCAAAGGGAGTGAACAGCAAGATGCTTCCGATGATGATGAGAAGCACGCCGACAACGGTTGCGATGAAACCGCCCGACTTGCCAGCGGCGAGCGGGAACGGTGCCACCTCGATCTGCTTCGTGTCCTTCGCCAACACGAGTGACAGGCGATCGGCCGGCACTTCCTCGCCGTCGGCCCAGACGCGGAAGCCGACCTTGCGCTCTGGCGTCTCGTCACACAGGTACTTACGCAGTCGCCCGTCGCGCTGCTCGTCGATCGCGAGCATGATTTCTTGGAGCGACTCGCCGGCCATCGCGTGCCGCGTGCCGAAGCGCTTGCCCAGTTCGCCGTGAAACACCACCTCGCGCCGGATCTCCGCGCGTGTGCGCAGCGGCTCCGCCGGCAGCGCGGCGAGCTTGTCCGTGATGGCGTCGTCCAGCTCGCGATCGAGCCAGGAGAGGTCGTGTTCTCTGCGGCTCACCCGGCGCGCTCCAATTGGAGCCAGCGGTAGCCGAACGCGAGGTACTTCTGCGCGCGCTCGTCCAGTTCGGCCTCGTGCACCACGCCGTCAATGAAGACCTGGAGGATCTTGCCGTCGCCGAGGTAGACCGCGAGGTGGTTCTCGCCAGGCCGCCGCGTCTCCAAGGACGGAACGCGGAACGAAAGGAAGTCCCCGAAGCGCCACGGCGGCTCGACGCACACGAGCCCGAGGCCGGCATGGACGCCGTAGAAGAAGTCCTCGCCCTCGCCCGTCCAGTCGTCACCGGGCCACTGCGGGAGCGGGCCGGCCGGGCCGATGCCGTGAACGAGATCCGCGAAGGCGAAGCAGAGCGTGGCGCAGTCGCAGGTTCCCCACTCCCACCGGCGCTCAAGCAGCCCGGCCCACGGCGCCGCGGGCTGGAGGATCTGTATGCGCGTCGGCGACACGACGAGGTACGGCACGCCGAAGCCGTCGCAGTAGGGTTGATCGGTGGCGCCCTCGCAATCGTGCGCGTGGGTGTGGTAGGAGAAGACGAGGGCGCGCGCTCCGGTGAGCGCCTCGCGCAGCGCGCGCGCGTCGGGAGCCGCGAGGTCGCCGGCCGGTGCGATGTTCTCCGCGCGAAGTACCGTAAGGGCACCGTCGGCCTCGCGCAGCACGAAGCCGCACACCTCGCGCTCGGGCGCCGTCCGTTGGTGCTCGCGGATCTCCGCCACCACGTCGTCGAGCTTCACGAGATGTTGTTCCGCTGCGTGAGCCGGCGGATCGCCGGGAAGCCGCCGAAGTCGAGCGGGAGGTTTCGCGCGTGGAAGCGCAGGTAGCAGCCTTGGTAGTCGAGTGAGCAGTTGTCCTCGGCCGGCGTGAACACCTCGACGTTCTGCGCATCGAAGTACGGTCCCGAGGAGGGCGGACTTACGACATCGTGCGTCCACGAGCACAGCGGCGGGTCCGCGGCCTCGCGGTTCGGCCCGTAGACGAACGGGCACCACCCGTGCTCCAGCCGGCCCGTCGGCAGGTCGATCTGATCGAAGTCGACCTTGGAGGTCAACTCGAACTCCAGCAGCGCACGGCTTGCCCGGATCTTTCGCGACACCACCCACTCCTCGGGCGGCCAGAAGACGGCGCTCACGTCTGGCTGGCTTCCGTCGTCGAGGTGGCGGCGGTAGATGCGCTTCCGCGTGAGCCGCGCCCCGCGCAGGTCGCGCAGCGGGATCACGAGCGAGTGGAAGGCGCCCATGACGACCTCGGCCACGGTCAGCGACGGCCGCGCCTGCTGGCCCTGCGTGGTGATACGAACGCCCTTGAACTGTAGCGGCATCGGGAAGTAGGAGCGCCCGTTGTGCTGGAGCGTCTGTGAGTTCGAGTTGGCCGCGTCGGTGAAGGGATAGAGGAAGTCCGGGTTGCCGGGATCGCCAGCGAGCTTCGAGTAGTCGAGTTCGTGCAGGATGATGATGGCGTCCTGCTCCAGCTCCCGGGCCTGATTCGGCGGTAGCGCGATCCCGCTCACGGCTCGAAGACCTCGATCACGGAGACGCTGATCGTTCGAAATCTCCCGTCGGGCCGGCGGCGAACCGCGCCATCGACACGCGCCTTGAGCAGCACGCCCGAGTCCGGGTCGGCGATCAGGAAAGCGCGGCGGCCGAGGCCGCGCAGGTAGGCTTCGCGCTCGATCGCCACGGCCGGCGTGAGCTTCTTGTACTCCAGGGAGTAGCGGCGCCGGTAGTCCTGCGCGCCTTCGCCGATTCGGAGCTCGTAATTGCCCCCGAGCCGGTGCGTCGTCCAGATCGGCTCGTTCGACGCCTCGCTCGTAACGCTCGGGCACCAGTCGAGGATTGCCGTCTCGTCGCGCAGCGAGGAGGCCGTGAAGCGGAAGGCCGTGGCGTCGAAGGCTTGGGCTGCCTTCGCACTGACGACGAACCGCGCCTCCTCCCCTTGGCTGAGGTAGACGGACGCCGAGAAGGGACGGTTGCTGGCGCCTGCGAAGGGATTGTCGGGCACGAACCCGGAGACATCCGCCGGCACGTCGACGCTCGCGAGAGTGGTGCGGGCGACGAGCTGGAAGTTCACACCGTCCCCTGAGACGGTCGGGTTGCCGCGCGCCACGTCGCCCGCGACGTACCACGTACCCGAATGCGGGGCGGTGAAGACGCCGACGGCGGCCTGCGCCGCGTCGGGGTGGAAGATGTAGAAGCTGGAAGTGGGGATGGTGAAGTAGGAGGCGGCGAGCTTGCGGTGTGACACCTGTTGGATGTACGGGAGGCCGCCCGCGCCCTTGAACGCCGGCCCCACCCAGTAGTTCGCGTCGCCGAGGTACGTGCCCGCCGAAATCTCCTCGGCGTGGTTCCCGTTGTACGCGAGCGCCGTACCGTCGCCTCGGCGGTAGGTGAGCCCGCAGAAGACGTGGCGGCCGATCGTGTTCTCGCCGACGAGCGTGCGCACGGCGATCTTGCCGGGCTCGATGCCGGCGTTGAAGCCGTGCGGGTTCGCGGCCAGCTCGCCGCCGGTCCACGGGTCGGTCGGGCCGGGCGGGTCTTCGGAGTGGAGCTGACGAGTGTTGGCCCAGTCGAGCAGCTCGTACCAGCGGCCCGTGTCCGACCGATAGACCCGCATCCCGTCGTACCGGATGTCGACCGGATTGCCGTTGAGCACGTCGCCCGCGGCAAAGTCGAGTTGCCACTCCTGCACGAGCGAGAACGGGTCCGTGTAGCCGATGCCGTCGGCGCCCGATGGCAGGTAGTAGTCCGCTACGTCGAACCACCCGTCTCCGAGGTCCATTCCGACGCGCCAGATCCAGTAGGTGCCGGTCGGGTTCCCAGCGGTCACGCCGAGCGGGACGAAGGTGCCGTCAGCGGTGCGGCGGAGGTTGCCGGCCGGGTTCGTCACGGACTCGATCCGTCGCATTCGCCAGCGGATCGTCAGCGGCACGTTCATCGGGTCGCGCGAGTACACCTGACCGGACGTGCGGGCGCCGGCGATCCCGTCCACCACCTCCCAAATGTGGGCGAGCCGTGGCGAAATTTCGGGACTCACAATCGGCTTGATGCCGCCGACGACCGTGTCGCCCGACGCCAGCCCGAACTGCTCAGACCAGTAGACGCCGAACGGCGGCTGCACGGCCGAGATCGCGATGTGTGTGGCAGGAGGCGGTGTGCCGCGCCAGTCGTAGTCGCCAGGTGTGAACACCCAATGTTGATTCGCTAGCTGCGTAGTCATGTAGCCGTAGCGCATCCCGGGAAACGTGAAGTTGCCCCGGAACCAGTTGGTGCCGACCCCGCCGCCGAGCGCAACCGCCTTCGTGTTCCATTCGATCTGCGTGACCACGGGCGTGTTGGGCAGGTCCAAGCGCCGCGCGCGCAGGTCGGTTCCGCCGACCTTGGTTGCCATCGCTCAGCCTCCCCGCCGCACGGAGCGCGGCCCCGTGCCTTCGAGCAGGCCGCCAGGCCGCTGCTCGCTGCGGACATAGGCGTCCATGGCCGCGGCGATGCCGGCGGTCAACGCCGCGGCGCGCTCGCCCTCGGAGCGCCCGTCACGCCGACCCTCGCTGCCCGTCTCGCCGAATACGATCGTCGGGGCGATGACGGTGCCGCCGCCCGACTCCTCGCGGATCATCTGGCGCAGCACGCCGACCTTGAGGATCGCCTCGCCTGGGTGGATCTGCACGACTCCCGATTGGGTGGTGATGCCGCCGTGCGCCAGCGACGCCATGCGGCCGAGGTCGGTCGGAGTGATGTACCCGCCGCCGTAGCCCCCGCCGCCCACTCCGAATGCAGCACCGTGCAGAAGTGCCCGCGCGTCGCCCTCGAGTCCGATCGCGAGACGCGGCAAGGGCGGCAACGCGCCGAACTGGAGCACGGCGTTCGGGATCTCGGGCAGGTCGTCGAACAGCACGACAGCGTGGAGCTGTGGCAGAACGGGCGGCTTGCCGAACTCGAGCATGGCGGCCGGCCGCAGCCCAGCGATCACACCGGCCTGCTCGTCTCGGATGTACCCGCGCAGCATTTCGATCGGCAGGATTGCCTCGTGCGGATGCACGAGCACCATGCCGGTACGCGTCGTGATCGCGCCGTGCTGCGCCGACGCGCCGCCGCCGCCGCCGCCGGAGGTGAATACGAGTTGCAGCTTCACCTCCTCGACGCTTTGGCCGAACACGAGCGCGCCGTTCTGCTGGACGTTGTTGAAGTCCGAGGCGAGCACCAATGTCGCACCGGAGGTCATCGTCTGAATCTGCGACTTGAGCATGGCGGCGATGAATCCCACGGCGGTCAGCTTCGAGTCGAACCGATCCACGAAGCCCAGGAGGCCGATCGGCGTGATGAGGGAGGCAAAGGTGTCGATTGTCGCGTTGCCGATGTTCGTCACGAGTGACGCCTGGAGCAGCGCCTGAGTCGGCCCCGCCGGTTCTCCGGTCGGCGCCGGTGCGCCGCCCGCCGGTGCGCCGCCTCCAGCCGCCGGAGCGGCGGCGTCGGCCCCAAGGACCGCCCCGCCTCCGGCCGTCGCGGCGAACTGCGCGACGGCGGCCGAGAACTGGGCAATGGAGGTGGCAAAGGTAGTCTGCGCGGTGGTTTCGGACACCTGCGCGGCCTGCTCCGTCGCTTGGACCGTCTGCTCGATCCCCAGGAAGGAGAGCAGGCCGCTCCCGAACTCAGAGACGAAGCCGCCGAAGCCCGTCGAGGTGTCCGCCATCGTGCCGGCCGCGCCGGTCATTTCCGTCGCCGCCGCGCCGATCGCCGCCGCGTCGGCCGACGGCGCACCAACGCCTGCCACCGGAGCGACCGCCCCGACAATCTGCGCGGTCACGGGTACGGGCTGCTGCTGCTTCGTCAAGAGCCCCTCGATGATCGAGTCCATGATGTGCGAGAAGCCGGCCTCCGCGAGCTGCTGGCTGGCGCTCGTGAGCGCGTTGACGAACAGGTCGCGGAGCGCGTCGCCGAACTCCTTTTCACCGCGCACGAACTGGGCGAACTCGGTCTTGAAGGACTCCCCGAAGGTCCGCATCGCGTTGGCACCGGCAGCCGACAGGTCCACGTCGAAGGCGCTGGCCCAGGCGCTCGACTCCAGCTGGATCTTCTCCCACTCGGCGCTCACGGCGGCCACGGCCTGCTGCTCGGTGATCGCGCCCTCGCGCACCAGCTCGGCCGCGGCGCGCGAGAACTCCTCGATGCTGCGCAGGCGCTCGGCCTGGGAACGCTGCTCGTCCGTCAGCAGGGCGTCCAGCACCGTATTGGCGGCCACGCGCCTCGCCTCGCCGGCCTCGCGCTCGGCCGCCACCGTGGCCTGCGCCGCGGCGGCCTGCGCCTGGGCCCGCGCCGCGGCCACGGCGCCCGGGTCCACCCCTGGCACGAGCGCCGCCTGATCGAGCGTCGCGAGTCGCTGCGCAAGGGTGCCCTGGATCTGCCGCAGCGTGGCCTCCAGCTCCCCGGCGATGGGCGCGCCGATTGTCAGCGGGATCACGATCGCCTCGTTGCCCGCCTCACGCGCGATCTGCTGCACCTCGGCCACGGCCCGACGGGTCGTCTCGAGCGTCTGCGCCACGAAGGCCGTCTGCTTGCGGGCCGCCTCGCCCAGCTGCGCCTCGTAGCTGCGGATCGCGCCCACCAGGGCCACCCCAAGCTGCGTGCCGGCCTCGCCCGTGTCGCGCAGCGCCTGTTGGAGCGCCCCGGGCCCCTCGCGCGACGCCAGCACCAGGGCCTCGGCCGTCGCCACCGGCAGCGACTTCATCTTTTGCACGACCGACAGGACGTTCTGCTCCAGGCCCACGAGCGCCTGGAGCCGGGCGCGCATCTCGTCGGTGGTGGCGGATGCAATCTTGGCCTCGTTCTCGTAGCCCCGCGTGGCGAGCGCGAGCTCGTTGAGGGCGCCGGTGGCAGCATCGGCGCTCGCTGCGGCCGCGTCCGTCGCCGCGGCGTCCTGGCCGGTCGGCACGCCGCCCAGCCCCAGCGTGAAGTCCCGGCGCGCCTGGCCCGCGCGCGCTTGAAGGTCCGCTTGTTGTTCCAGCGCCTTCTTTAGATCCTGCTCGAGCTGCCGGGCCGCCGCGGAATCCTCCCCGAGCGCGCGCCCGACGGCTTCGAGCCCGCTCTGCAAGTCGTCCAGCAGGTCGAACTCGGGGGCCGGCCCGAGCTTGGTGGGATCGAATGCCTCGGGATCGATGAACTGCTGCTGTGAGCGCAGCTCGAAGATCCTGCGCTCGATCGCGTCCAGGGCGGCTTCGTCACTTCCGAACGCGAACTCCACCGTGACCGGGCTCAGGTTCTCGATGTCCGAGAGCCGCAGCACCAACTCCGCGGCCGCGCGAGTGATGACCAGCATCCCCTCGCCCACGTCGATCAAGACGGGCACCAGCTGAATCAGCGCGCGGTTGAGGTTGGCCTTGGCGGCGACGGCCAGGAGGTCGAGCCGGTCGGACAGCTCACCCGCGCTGCGCACCGTCTCCTGATCGATCACGACGCCGAGCCGGTGCGCTTCCTCGCGCAACCCGGACAGGGCGCGCCCGCCGTCGGCTCCGAGCTGTACCAGCTTGGCGCCGCGCAGGGTGAACAGGTCGAACGCGATTGCGTTGCGCTGCTGTTCATCCGCGACGCTTCCGAGGATTGCGATCAGGTCGGTGAAGACCGCGTTGGTGTCGCGCAGGCGGCCCGCATCGAACAGCTCCAGCTTCACGCCGGTTAGGCGCTGGAGCCGATCGGCGGCCTCCAGCAGCGGGCCGGTGCCCTGGCCCGCGAGCGCGATGTTGCGCGAGAGCAGCAGCAGGTTGCGGTCGAGCTGCTCCACGGGCACGTCTAGCGCGACGGCCGCGAAGCGGATCTCTTGGAGCGCCTCGACGCCGATCCCGATGCGATCGGCCGAGGTGGCGAGCGCGTCCATTTCCTCCGCGGACTCTCGCACGGCAGCGGCGGCACGCTTCGCCAGGCCGATGAGCAGCGCGAAGTTCTGCGTGAAGGCGAAGACGTTGAGGCTGCCCGCCACGCTCGCGATCCCGGTCAGCCCCGTGCGCACGCTGGCGATGGTGCGCGACACCTCGTCGCGCCCCCGGAACACGATGTCGACGACGTTCGCCACGGCCTACTTCTTCGCCTCGCCCGCGCCGAGTCGCAGCGTCGGCTGCGACGCCTCCTCGGCCCGCCGGTACTCCTCCGCGATCACGCCGAGCGCCATCCACTCCTCGTGCGACAGGTCGTCCTTGGCGAACGGGTAGCCGCCGCGCTGCACGAGGTGCGCGTCGAGGAGGCGGGTCGTTGCGGAGTCCATGCCGCTCTCCTCGATGCGGAGCCGGTGGATCGGGCACTCCTGGCACTGCTGGACCCACAGCGGCGGGTCCACCGTGGCTAGCTCTGGGCAGGTGCTTCGCTCGATCCCGCAGAGCTGGCCTCGGTAGAAGGCGCGGGCGAGCTTGCGGATTTTCCCAGATCCACGCCGACCTTCCCGCGCAGGTAGGCGAGCTGCGCGAGCGGCACGACGTGGTGGTAGCCCCAGCGCTTCAGCGCGTCGAGCGGGCCCACACCGGGCGGCGTCTCCAGTCCTTCGACCTGCGTGACGAGCTTGAGGCCGAACTCGAACAGCACCTTGCCGGCGCCACCGGCGCCGTCGTCCTTCTTCGACACGGCGGCGAAGTAGGCGACGTTGAACTCCGCCTGCTCCTCGAAGGTCGGGTCGCGCCAGGTCACCGTGCAGAGCGGCTCGGGGAGCGCCTGCGCGCCCGAGCCGTTGATGGAGACGACGTTGGGGCCGGGCTTGCGCAGCCGGCCCATCGGGTCGATGTCGTTCGGGTCGTAGAGCGGAGTGACGTTCGGGAAGCCGAGCTTCATGGTGGTGTGCCGTTTCTTCCAAGCGGCCCGCCGGCGGACTCGGAGTGCTTCCCCGTGTCGCAGGCCGGCCTCGTTGCTATGCGTAGGTCGCGACCATGTTCTGGATGATGGCCGCTACGGTGACCTGGTTGTCCTGGAGGCCGCCCGCCGCGATGCCGGGGTCCTTGAGCACGGCGATCTCCAGGTTGTCGCGCCACTTCCCGTCCTGCGCCTCCTGCTTGGGCGTCAGCACTTTGCAGTAGGGGAAGAACAGCTGGACGAAGTAGCGGTTGCCCGCCTCCCACTCCGGCCCCTTGCTCCAGATCGAAATGCCGAAGGGCTTGTCCAGGTCGAGGAGCTGCTTCATGAGCCAGTCGCGAACGCCGCGGTTGACCGTGATGCGCTGCACCACGTCGCCCGTCTCGACCTGCTGCGCGTAGCCCACCTCATCGGGCGGGTCGGTGGTCGCCCAGCAGCTCGACGCTTCGGCGTTCCAGTTGAAGTCCCATTTGAAGTCGTCGATCTCGCACTCCCCGTACTGCCCGCCCGTCAGCGTCGGCGTCGCCAGGCTCGTGTCGATCTCCCCGCCGAGGTAGAGGCGCATGTTCGCCGCCTTCATCTTGTACTCGGTCTGGCCCACGGCGGCGAGCACGTCCGTCTTCCAGGTGTCGACGGTTGCGGTGCGGTAGTAGCTCACGCGAACCGAATGCGCGCCGGACAGCGAACCGCTGGACACGGTGAGCACGTTGGTCGCGGCCACGTAGCTCACGATCGTGAGCGGCAGCTCGTGATAGCCGACCCCGGTGCCGTCCACGAATGCCTGGATGCGATCGGCGCGCGCGCCGTCGGTCGCGCCCTCCGGGTCCGCCGTCAAGGTCACCGTCGCCGTGCCGGCGGTGAAGGTGGGCGTGAAGACCTCGTGCACGATGCCGTCGTCGAGATAGCCGAGCCCGACCACCGTGAGGTTCAAGGCCAGGAACTCGCCCTTCTGCGCGTTCAGCTCCGACTGCGCGATGGCGAGGCCGCGCTGCCGCGCGAAGTCCGCCGGGTTGCTCAAGGCCGACGCGCCGCCCTTGCGATGGGCCGCCGTAAAGTAGGGCGGGTTCGTCGGGTAGGCCGACATCTTGAAGACGTGCTTGAAGCCGACGCCGAGCGCGCTCGACGTCGCCGCGCCCAGCAGCATGCGCAGCGCCCAGGCGATGTGGTCGGGCTGCGCCTTCTTCGTGCTGAGCTTGCCGGCGGCCTTGCGGCCCTTCGTGTCGACGGACGTGGCCTCGACTTGCCCGGTCTTCTCGCCCTCGTTCGTCTCGGAGTCGCGCTCGATGTTCAGCGTCGACTCCTCGTCCCAGCCCAGCAGCTTGGTGAGCGTGGCGGGCGTGGTGCCGTCCGCCTGCGCGGCGCTGGACACCACGAGCAGGTCGCCGGCCACCTTGCGGTCGATGTTGAAGGGCATGGGTGGAGCTCCTCGGGTGGAAGGGTTACGGGGTCGGCTCGCAGAAGTCGAGGGGGATCTGAAGCGACATCACGGCGCACTGCGCGTCGGCGTCAGGCTGAAGCTCGCAGAGCCACTCGCCAGCCCCCAGGTAGGTCTTGGCGAGCAGCGCCAGGAAGATCGCGTGAACGTCCGGCATCACGCGGTTCGACAGCAGCGCGGCCTCGCCGGCCACGCCGACCAGGTAGGCCACGCGCAGCTCGAGCATGGTGCCGGCCCACTCGATCGCGCCCGAGACGGGCCGGCCGGTGATGCGCGGCGTGAACAGCAGGAACGCCAGGTGCTGCACGCTGTCCGGCACCTGCTCCACGGAGAAGACGCTCTCGGAGCGCCGGAAGCCGAGCGCGAGCACGGCCGCGGCCACGTCTTCGACGACTTCGGTGAGCGTCACCGCAGCACCCGGATCTCTTGCACGCGACGCGGCGCCTCCTCGATCGACTCGTCGAGCGCGCCGCTCGCGTCGGCATCCTCGCGGTAGGCGAAGTCCTGTTGCAGCGTGGCGAGCTCGACGCCGATCGAGTCGGCGAGCTTCTGGCTGCGCTCGTCGGTCGACTGCCGCACGACCAGCAGGAGCGTCGTCAGCACGCAGATGCGCTTCCAGGCCGAGGTCGTGCGGGCGACGCAGCGCAGGGCCGTGCGGCCCGTGTTCGCCTCGAAGGCCGCGACGGCATCGCCGATGCCGAGCGCGCACTGCGCTGCGAAGTTCGCAGCCCCGGTCGGGAGGTAGCGGATCGTGAGGTACGGCAGACGCGCCAGCAGGTCCGCGTCCACGACGGCCACCAGCGTCAGGTTGTTCGGCGTGTCCGGCATCTACGCGATCCGCTCCCCTCCGCTGCTCAGCCGCGCCCGCCGTGGGCCGGGTCGCTCGGGTCGAGCAGCTGCGGCTCCAGGCCAGCGGCAGTCGCCGGCAGGTACTCGTCGCCCGCTTCGAGCTGGGCGGCGTTGCAGAGGCACGGCTTGCCCGACTCACGGTGGACGGCGGGCAGCAGGAGGTAGATCTCCACGTCGGGAGGCATTTGCGGTTCCTTTCGTTCAGGAGGTGATGGAGCGGCCCGCGGCCGTGGCGCGGAGGCGCCATCGGGCGAGGACCACGGCACATGACCCGAGCACGTCGGCGTTCCGGTTCACGAACCGCAGGCCGCCCCGCAGTCGCTCTAGTCCTTCAGCCGCGACACGGCTTCGGGGTAGAGGATCTTCCCGCCCCAGAGCACGTCGAGCTGCCAGACGTTGCGCTTGTGCTCGCGCACGACCTCGAGCCGCAGCGTCACCCCCGTCACCGGGTCGGTCGCCACCGACTCGATCACGGCCGGGTGGCCCTGCGAGCTGAGCGGCCGGAGCGCGAAGACGAAGGCGTTGCGGTGGAAGGCGAGCCCGCCGATCTGGTGGGTCGCGCCGTCGTTCGTGATCGTGATGACCTCGGTGTTGATGAGCGCCGCCTGGAGGCGCGGGGCCACTTCGAGCCCGCCCGCCGGGATCGACACCACCACGTAGGTCTGCGAGTGGCCGGCGAAGGTCAGCCGGTCGCCCGCCAGGAAGGCGCCCGTGCCCGCGCAGACCACGGTGGACGTGCCGCCGTTGGCGCTGACCTGCGCCGCGTGCGCCCCCGTCACGGTCCAGCCCGTCGGGTTGCCGGCCGTGTGGAGCGGGAGCTGCCCGTTCGAGTAGAGGTCGAACTGGTACTTCCGCCCGAGCGAGGCTTCGATCAGGCCTGCCGTGTCGCCGCGCGCGTCGAAGCGGGCCATGATGTCCCGGGCCAGCAGCTCGGCCTCGATCGTGTCGCTGACGACCAGGCGCCGGTTGGCGCGCGGCGCCTTGAGGATGTTGAGCACCTTGCGCTGCGCGATCACGTCCGCCTCGGTCGCCGGGCTCGCGGCCGTCGCCATCGAGAACGACCCGCGGTAGAGGCCGCGGATGCAGAACAGGTCGATCGCGTCGCCGAGCGCGTTGATCGCCCGCTCGGCCGCCTCGGGCACGACGCGCGAGTCGATGACCTCGGCCATCTCCTTGTCGGTCATCAGCCAGCGGGATTCCTTCCACTGGTCGAGCTTGACCGACACGGTGTCGGGCGTCAGCTCGATCGCCGCGGACGGCGTGCCGGGCACCACGTCGGCGATCGTCATCGGCGCGTAGATCGGGATCTTGATCTCGTCGTTCTTCTCTTGGGCTTGGGCGTCGTAGTCCCGGTTCACCAGCATGGGCATGCGGGACTCGTTGCGGAAGGCGATGGCGGCGCGGACGATGAGTTCGTCGGCGACGGCCTGGAGGTTCTGGGGCATGTGCGGGCTCCAGTGGAGCGCGCGCGCCTCGGCGCAGGTGGGCTAGGCGCGGCGGACGATGCGGGTCTTCTTGCCCGCCTTCTCCGCCGCTTCGAGCTTCACCACCTTGTCGGGGTCGTCGTGCTGGATCTCCACCACGTCCCCAGCGCCACCCTCGGCGTCCTTCGCCGCTGCTGAACCGCCAGGGAGAACACCGCTCGCGAATAGGTACGCGAGCGACTTGGTGCGCTCCTGGGCGAAGAACTGCGTCGGCGTGAGCCGCTTGCCGCTCCCTTCGTCGCGTTCCGTCTTGTGGAACGTGGCGCCGGTCTCGACCTCGTACTCGAACAGGTCGTCGGTCACGAGAACCACCGTCGAGCGCGTCCCGCCCGGCGGCACTTGCAGCGCCTGGGTTAGCGGAGAGTTGGCGGCGGCCCCTGCCAGGATGGCCGCCTCCTTCATCCGCTGCGCCTCGCGCTTCTCGGCGGCGAGCTCGCGCTTCTCGGCGGCGAGCGTGGTGTTGCGGAGCTTCTCCTTCTCCGTCTGCCACGCGGCGCGCGCCGTGTCGAACTCGCCCTTCCGAACCTGCTCTGCCTGCTCGAGGTCGTGTGCGCGGTCCAGCTGTGCCTGGACCTCTTCGGGCGTCATGTCGCCCAGCACCGTGCCCATGTGCTGGAGCCGCTTCTTTCGCCCGATGCTCTCGGTCTCGAGGTTCCTCACCGTCGTGGACAGCGCCTCGACCTGCTTCGCCAGCTCTGCGTTCTGCCGCAGGATGGCGGGCACGTCGATGTCGCTGTCTGCGCCTCCGGCCCGCTGGCCGTTGCCTTTGCCGCCTGTCTTCGGTGCGGCGCCTCCGCCACCCCCACCGCCACCCGCGCCCGGCTCGCCCACCGGCGGCTCGGCCGCCGCGAAGGCGTAGCCGCGCGTGCTGGAGTTGAGAGGGTGGTTCCTGAGAAATCCTCGGATCACGTCGAGGGTTGCTCCTGCTGTGCCGTGTCTCGCTGACTCCCGGCGGGCTTGGCGGCGCGCCGGGCCTTGCTCCCAACCGGGAGCGATCTTCGCTCGGTGTGCCGGCCGAGCGCCGAGCAGCCTACCACGGCCCTCCGGGGTGGTGTCAAGTCGGACGGCCGACTTCGATGCCGCCGGTGATCCGAACGCTGCGCGCGAACTCCGCGCCCGCGCGCTCGGCGATCGCCTGCACGGCGGCGCGCTCCTTGGCCGAGAGGCCCCAGTAGCGGTTGCGCTGCTCGAGCGCCTCGGCGATCACGCGGCGCTCGCGGAAGCCGATCGACACGCGCTGGGCCGAGCGGCCGGTCACGCCGAGGGCGTTGGCCGTGCTGCTGGTGAAGCGCTGGTCGGGCACGCCGGGGCGGCCCTTCTCCACCTTGCGTTTCTTGTACGCGGGCGAGAGCGCCTCGAAGCGGTCGCCCGCCACGCCGGTTCCCGCGCGCCCGCCGGTGGGAAAGGCGCGCCGGCGGACCTGCTGCACGGCGGCCTCGGCCATGCGCAGGAGGGCACGCTTCGAGAGGTCGGGAGGGATGCGGATTTGTACGGCCATGCGGGCGGATCTTACGCGAAACGGGCGGGTGGAAAATAGGTCAACGGGGGGGCAACGAGGAGCAACGCGATTTTTCTCGAGACTTTCTCCGGCTAAGAGGCGCCTTCGTGCAACCTAACATCCCGGCGTTGCTCGTTTCATGGGTGGGGCTGGAAGGCGAAATAGCCCTGTCCCGTCCCGTCCTCTTCTCTGAGTCTTCTCCTCTCTTCGTGACTAAGACGGCGTGGGTCATTTCGTAACTGACGCCCCATGGTGGCTTCTGTATGGTGCGCGTCCGAATGGCGGAAGGCGGACACAGCGGCGGCGGCCCCGACCTGGCCTGGTGGCAGGCCCTCCTCGGCGGGTTGGGGACGCTGCTCATGGGCTGGGGCATCGGGCTCCGGCGCGGGCGCACGCAGGGAGACACTGAGCTGTCGCGCGAGCTGGTCGAGTTCGGTCGCGCCGAGCACGCGCAGACGCGGGGCGACGTGCGGACGATCCTCGATCAGATGCGGGAAGAGCGTGAGCTGCAACGGGGCGACTTCACGAAGCTGCTCGAGCTGGTGCGAGACGAGGGCCGCGAGCAGCGGACGGCTATCTACGTCCTCGGCGACAAGATCAAAGAGGGTCTCACGGCGATCGACAAGGACGTGACGCGGCTCCTCGACCGCGCGCCGCGCCGTGGCCCTGAGGATTGAACGGGTACTTGTCTCACGGCCTCTCCGGTTCCAGCACGGGCTCCCAGAGGTGCCGGCAGTTCCAGCCGCCGCCCTGCTCGCGCGCACTGCCCGGCCCCGCGCCCGCGCCGCCGTTCTCCCGCGAGTTGTCCAGTTCGTCGATCTCCTCCTCGGTCCACGTCTCTCCGGCCTCGGCCTCAGCGATGAGCGCGGAGCAGAAGGGCCGCGTCACGTCGTCGTCCGGCCCCACGTAGGTCCAGCGCGTGATGCCGAGCTCGTCGTCGAGCCGGCGCTGCATGACGCGGTGCAGCTGCGTCGTGGCGGTTCTGGCTAGTGTTCGCGCTGCCGCCACGGTCGCGCCGTTGTCCAGGGTGAGCGCGAGCTGCTTGGACCACGATTCGAAGCTCTCGCCCGTTGACACGGCGCGTTGCAGGCCGCGGCGCATCACGTTGACGGCCTCGTCGCCCAGGTCCGCGAAGGCGTCGAAGTGGGCGCCGCTGATCGCCGCGAACGCGTCCAGGTCGGGCTTGGCGAAGGCCGCGCGCTTCCCGGAGAAGGCCCGGTACTCCTGCTGGACCGCGCGCGCGATCTTCGAACGCGTGCCGAGCAGGCGACCCACCGCGTCCTGGTAGCCGCTGTCCTTGAGCCGCTGCGCGATCTCGCGCCGCGCTACGGCCAGGCGGGCGAGGTTGCGGGCGTCGGTGACGAAGAAGCCGTCGGCCAGCTTCAGGCGCGCCGCGATCGCCGCCATGCTCCGCTCGAGGTCGCGCGCCGAGCGGCGCAAGTCGGCGTTGAACTGCTTGACGCTGGCCTCGCGGAACTCGACGCTGCCGCGGAGCTTACGGCTATTCGCCACGGCGGCTCATAGGGCGGCCACCTCGAGCCCGAGCTGCATCTCGCTCTTCGTGCCGTCGGAGTGGGTTGCGAGGACCGTCAGCCGGTGCAGCCCAATCGCGCTCAAGGGGCCGATGCGAACCGGAACCACGTTCGCCACGATGGTACCGACGGTGGGGCTCGAGGCGCTTCCGCTCGGCGGCACGTGGACGGCGGTGGCGGTGGCGACGGTGATGCCGGCTGGGAGGTCCGGGCCAAAGTCGAAGTCCCACTGTCGGATCTCGTTCGTAGACTGCGGCTTGCTCGCGGTGAGGATGTCGGCCATGTCGGATTACCCCTTGCGGACGCGCTGGCGCGCCGAAGGTCGCACGCGCTGGCGCGGTGCGGATCCTACCTCGCGGCGCTCCATCGCGGTGAGCGTATCGGGATGGTCGGTGACGGGGCCACTGCGCTCCACCGCGATGAGCGTACCGAGCGGATCGTCGACGGGCCCGAACGTCCCGAGCGGCCCGAACGTCATAGGTCGCTGCGAATCCTGCTCGCTCGACGCCGCTGCCGCGAGGACGCGTAAGAACGCGCGAGCGCTCGCCACAGATGCCTCGTCGGCGCGACCGGCCGCAGCGAGCCGCAGCCAGGCGCGCGCGATGGCACTCTCCGCGTCGGAGGCCAGGCCGACAGGGAGCCCGCCGCCGAAGCTCAGCGCAAGCGCGACGTCCGTGGCGTCGGAGCGCCCGGGGTCCACCAGCTTCCGCCAGGCTCCCGCCAAGGCCGAGTCGGCCTCGGCTGCGAGCCCGCCGCCCACGGCACGCACGAATGAAGCGCCGAGGGCCGCCACGATCTCCTGGGCCTGCCCCGCGGCCACGCGCCGCGCGAGCGCGAGCGCATTCGCGACCTCGACGGCGTTCGCCACGCCGACGCCGAGCTTCCGGCTCACGGCCAGGGCCAGCGCGGCATCCGCCTCGTTCGAGCGCCCGATGGACGCCCCGAAGGAGCGGGCGAGTCCGACGTCCGATTCAACGGAGACGCCGGCGGCCAGCAGGCGGCGCAGAGGCGCCGCGAGTGCGGTGCTCGACTCGAGGCCGAAGCCCGCGGCGATCCGCTTCGCCAGGACCTGCGCGAGCGCACTGTCCGACTCGGCGGCCAAGGCCGCTCCGCTGAGGGTCTTGCGCAGCGCTTGGGCCAAGGAGGTGCCGGACTCGGCGGCCAGCCCCGCGGGGACCAGCTTGGCGAGCGTCCGCGTCACGGCCGTGTCGGTTGCGTCGGCCCGGCCCGTGGGGAGCGGCACCAGCTCGCGGATTCCGACCCACGCGAGGATGCAGTCGCTCGAGGTCCGCGTCGGGTTGTAGGTCTGCGTGGCCGCGGCGGTGACCACCTTGCGCTGCGACGTGATCGACACGGCGCTCGTGCCCGAACCCACCCCGGCGTGCTGGTGGGTGCTCCAGGCGCCGTTCGTCGTGTCGGCGTCGCCGGCCCAGGAGTCCGTGTTCTCGGCGAAGCCTCCGCCCACGACCGCGTTGCCGTTCGCGATGCTGCCGGTGGTGACGGTCGGCGTGCCGGTCGCGGCCCCGGTGTTCACCCCGCCCGTGACGTACCCCACGCCGTTGCCGGCCCCGGGCGCCACCTCGGTCAGCGTCCACGCCTTGGCCTGGGTGTTCGCTCCGAAGGTCACGGTGATGACGGTCGTTGCCTGGAGCGTCCCGCCGTTCTGCTTCGTCGTGAAGACGGCCCCCTGGATGCCGGCGCTCGCGGCACCGGGGTCGTAGAGCGGGCCTTGGCGCTTGGTCCAGGTGTTGCCCAGCGTATCGGCCACGCTGTCGACGTTGTTCGTCGACCCGCCGCTGGCGGAGTTGTCCGCCGCGACCAGCAGCACCGCGAGCGCGCCCGCCACGAAGTTCGAGGCCGGGACCAGCGTGAACGTGGTGATGTTCAGCGCATTATCGGCGCCCGAGCCACGATCGGTGCAGGTCAGCGACATGGGCTACGGCGGGTCCGATTAGGAGGCGCGGAAGAAGACGCCGCTCGTCAACTGGAGGTCGTTGCCGTCCGGCGTCGCCGCAGCGTCGAATAGCGTGAGCGGTAGGATCGCCGAATCCGCGCCGCCCGTGGTGTCGGCGTCGTAGCAGACGAGGACCTTCGAGATCGCGTTGCCGGTCGCGGCGGTCCAGGTCACCGTCGGCAGCGACACCTCGTAGCGGGCGAGGGCGAGTCTACCGAACGGCTCATGCAGCGGAGACCTCCTCCTCCTCCTCCTCGTCGCCAGGCGCCGGCTCCTCCTCGGAGTCGTCCGCGTCCGTGCCGGCTCCGAGCTGCGCGCGGAGCTGTGCCGCCATCGCCTCGCGCTCCTGCGCGGCGCCGCCCACCTCGCGGTTCTTGGCGAGGTTCTCCTTCACCTTCACCCACGCCTCGGCCTCGTTCGTCACGTTCGGGTGGCGCGCCATGTACCACTCGGCCTTCGAGGCGATGCCCTCCTCGACCTCGGCAATCCACTCCTCGGCCGCGCGGTCGGTCACTTGGAAGTGCCGGTTGTAGACGACCTTGACCTCGGGCTTGGCCTCGCCCCAGGCTCGCGCGAGCAGGCGCAGCACCGCCTCCTCGCCGCGCTCGGCCGACCCGGCGTGCTGCTCCAGCAGGGCGAGAAACTCCTGCCGGTCCTGCTCGCGCTTCTCGCCGCTCTCGGGCGCCGCGCTCGGGAGCTGCGCGCGCGCCGTGCGGTTGAACACGAGGTCCGCCACGCGGTCGACGATGGCGTTGATGCGCCGCATCCCCATCTCCGCCGGCACGCCAGTGGGGGCCGTGTAGGTCACCTTCGCGTCCTTCGGAATCTTGAGCCCCGCGCGCTCGCCGACCTTGATCTCGCTCACGGCGTCGTCGGTGGCGAACGTGAGGATCTCGAAGCCCTGGTGGTAGAAGCCTTCATCGAGCACGGACCACGTGTTCCAGAGCGCGTTGGCCGACAGCACCACGTCGTCGAAGATCGTCTGCGCCTGCATCGGCGCTTCGAAGTCGGCGTAGAACAGCACGAGCGGGACTTCGCCGAGGTGGTTCGGCATCTCGACGCCATCGTCGTCGCGCCCGCGCTTGCGGTCCTTGCCGACCTCGTAGGTGGTGATGGTGTTGCGCCGATAGACGCGATACCGGAGCAGCTCCTCGCCGCCCTGGCCGAGCGGCTCTCGGCCCCGCGTCACCTGGTCCAGGATCGTGACCCAGTTGAGCTGGCCGCGGCGCGCCGGGTCTTCCCGCTCCCAGTCCCAGTCGATGATGTTGAGCGGGCTCAGCAGCTCGCACCACGGCCGCAGGTTCTGCACTTGCGCCACAGCCTCGCTCACGGCGGCGCCGTCGGGGCTTCGCAGGGCGCCGAGCGGCGGCCCGTCCACCAGCACGCCGAAGACCCCGAGCAGCTTTGCCTTCGCCGTGACGCGCTCGAAGAAGTCGTCGGCGGAGGTGCCGAGCAGGTCGATGTTCGCGAGCGCCGGCGCCAGGCGCGACGGAAGCGTTCGCACCGGTTTCACGCGGTAGAGCTGCGACTGGTAGACGTGCAGCGCCTTGCGCGGCAGGTTGTCGTAGAGCAGCATGGCGCGGTCGAGCCGGTCGGTGTAGTCCTCGTTGCTCTCCGTCCAGAAGCGCTTGAGGTAGCGCGGGGTGACGTTGCGGTTCTCGCGCTCGAGCGAGCGCCCGCCGTCGTAGTGGTGCTCGGCCATCGCCCAGGCCGGCCGCTGCTGCGCGTAGTACGGGTGGCGCTTCGTCAGGTCGAGCTGCGGCATCGGCGCTCCCATTGTTCCACGTGGAACATTCCCGCGCGATCGACCGCAACCCTAGCAGGGCGCGAGGACGGGGCCTGGCTGCGCGAACCACGCCGCGAGCAGGGCCAGGGCCACGGCGCCCGAAGAACGCACGTCCACGGGGCTACTCCACCGGGTAGATGCGGCAGAAGGGAGCGCCCGGCATCAGGACGTCGCCCGCGGCCACGCGCCAAGCGATCAGTCCGGTCAGCTTGAGCCGCCAGGCGTACTCGACCTTCTCGCACTCCAGCACGGCGACTGGCACGGTTTGGCCGGCCCGGTTCGCCCCCGCCTCCACCAGCGCGCCCTCCTCGACGAGCAGCTCGACCACGTGCACCGGCTTGCCGGTCTGGAGCGTGGGGATCGGGATCTCGACGAACTCGAGCGGTTCCGGTTCGCTCACGACGGGCACCTCCACGGCCCGTATCCTACCGGGTTTCACGGCGCCTCGGTGCTCCACGCTTCGCGCAAGAAGCGCAGCAGGTCGGGGTAGCTGGCACCACGAGCACAAGTCGTCGAGCGCACCCAACCGTTAGAAATGGCCCGCGGCTCCGAGCCGCGCCGATATTTCTAACGCCCGGGGTCGTGTGTCACGGTGGGCGGCACTTTGACCAAGCGGAGCGTCAGCCCCACGACCGACACGGACTTTCCCACCGTGAGGAAAGCTGCTGAGCGCGCCCGCATCGGCGAGCGCGCAATCCGGGCAGCTGTGCGCCGCGGCGAGCTCGCGCTCTACCGGCCCGACGGCACTTGGCCGCGCATCTACTGGCCCGAGCTGGTGTCGTGGGTGAGGGCTTCACGGGTGCGCGCCACACCGCATGCCGAAGCGCGGCTTGCCGAGGTGCTCGAGCGCGAGGGCGAGATGCCCTAGCCCCGAGACGGCGCCAGGGATGACGAGTCTGAGCAGCGACCCTAGCGAACGAAGTCACGCAGTACAGCAGGTGTGCCTCGAATCCTCCAGCACCGCGAGCGAGAAAGGAAGAAGTGACAGTTTCAGCTGCAGCCAGAGTCTCAGCGAGAGCTGCAGTAGTAGCTGCAGTCAGTAGTCCTCGGATAGACGAGCGGTCGTGCGGACTTGCGATTTCGACTGCCCAGCCTGGAGTGCCATAGAGCCCGTAGGTTCCATCCGCGCCGCAGTCCCAGGAGTTCTCGCCCCGTTCCACCCGCGGCCGTGGCTCCAGTAGCGAGGCGGCTTGTGGTCGTTCAAGTCCTGCCAACGCCAGCTCATCGCGTTCCTCCCGTCCGTGCCTTCCGCACGCGGTCGAACTCCGACATCATGTGCGCCTTGCCGTTGGCCGCCACGCCGGCGATCAGCTCGGCCGCCTCCTCGAGTCCGCCGGCGAGTGATTCGCGCCTCGCGTAGATGGACACCTGGTCGTGGAAGGCGAGCGCCGCCCAGTCCATCGCGCGCTCGGCCTCGTAGATCGCGGTGCCCACGCAGCGCCAGTCCTCGTCGGCCCGTTCGAGGGCGGTGTTCGGCATGCGGAACCAGCGCCAGCCAAACCAGAGCGACGTGACCCTGGCCCAGCGCCCGCCTCGCAGGCGGCGGTACCAGCGGAAGCGGCTCAGCACTCGGGATGATCGAGCAGCACCTCGTCGGCGTGTGACAGGCCGTCTGGGGTGAAGCAGCCGAGCAGACCGACCACCATGTTCGACACCCACGCATCGGGGTCGAAGTCCGTCACGGCGCCGTTGCTGGTGGTGGCGCGCACCGCGTAGCGGGCCGCGGCCTCGACCTGCTCGACGAGTTCGCGCCGACGCGGATCGTCCATCCCGACGCGCTGCGGCATCGGCGGGTCGTTGTCGCCAGGCGCCGTCAGCCAGTGGTCTGCCGGCAGCGGCAGGGACATCGTGGCGAAGCCGCTCCCGTCGGGCAGCGGCCCGTGGACCTCTTCGATGGTGCCGCCGCAGTCGCTCGCGAGTCGTTGCAAGACTTCGGGAATCCTCGGGTCGTCGGGCATGGCGGTCCTCCCCGTGTGCCGTGATGCCGACTGCTTAGCCCCGTGCTCCAGAAAGCGAAAGGGCGCGCCGGCTGTGCAGGCCAACGCGCCCTCCCGTGATGGGGGGTATGCCATCAAAGGGCTGAAAGACTGAAAGACCTTCTTGCGTGGTCCCTTGCCGAATCTCTCCAGTGCTACCACCGCCGTCTGAACCCGAGTCCCTCCCGGGCACGACGTCGGCACTGCGACGCTAGCGCCGCCGTCAGAGTGACACCACCTCCTCGGGCGGCTCCGTCGAGTAGCGGTCCTTCTGGACGCGGCGGCGCTTGGGCGGTTGCATGGCGGGCTCGCGGAACTCGGCCCGTGCCTGCCGGCCGTGCCAATGCGAGCGCCGGATCGAGACGTGATCCCCGTCGTGGTCGCTGGCCCGGATGCAGCGCGCCTGGAAGCCGTTGCGTAGCGCGGTGGCGTTGCAGCGGCCCACGCGATCGGGATCGACGACGTGCGCCGCGTAATCCCGAGCCGGCTTCTTCTTCACGAAGTGCATTGTCCGCTCCCCTGGTTATGCGTTTGGCCGCAGGATGTCCCGCGGGTTGAACATTTCGATCGCGTCGCCCGCGCGAACCTTGTGGCGGAGCTCGAACCAGTAGCCGGTGGCGTCGGTGATGTGGATCATCTGACCACACTTCTGCTCGTCCGGCTCGCTCGTGCCCTCCTTGTAGAGCACGCCCTCCAAGTCGGTGATGAGCCGCGAGGTGCCGAAACCCTCGCGGTCGGAGACGAGCGACGGGTGGATGTGGACGCGGCGTCGACCGGCGGCGTTCAAGAACTGGCCGTTGACGGCGTTCCACCGGTCGCGCCTCGAGGGTGCGGCGTCACGGCTGGCGGTCTTGAAGCCGGCGGCCTGGAGCAGCGAGTGGTCCGTAGCGCCGGCGACGGCGCTGCTCTTGCGCGCCTTGCCGCTCGGGTCGGGGTGCATCATGAAGGCGCCGAACCGCCCGGCCCGCTGCTCGCAGCGGAGCTTGATCTCGCGCGCGGCCACCGACGTGTCGGCGTTGCGGGCCCAATAGGCGTCGTACACGAAGGCGTGCTTCTCGATCCTGCCGTCGGGCGCGCGCAGGTCCTGCTCCCAGCCCCAGACGGCGCACATGGGGTCCACGTTGAAATCCATCCCGCCGAGCCAGGGCATTCCCTCCGTGCCGATCCCGGGCGGCAGCGGGAACTCGTGGACGTCGAGCCGTCGGTCGAAGGCGTAGTAGATCCGACCGGCGGCGTCCTCCCAGCTCGCCTCCATCTGCTCGCGGAAGTCGCGCGGCGACAGGTCGTGGCGCAGCGCCTCGATCTGCGACGGCTCCAGCACCTCGTCCGCGCGCCAGGTGTAGGCGCCCCAACGGTCGCCTTTCAGTTGCGCATCGCACCAGCGGTTCCAGTAGTGGTTGCGGCCGACCGGCGAGCCGATCAACCACAGCTTGCCCTGGTGGCCGCGGGTCGCGAGCGCCGGGCGCAGCACCTTCGTGAAGACCTCGGGCCGCATCTCGCCGTACTCGTCGAGGATCAGGAAGTCCACGGGCCGGCCGGCAATCCGCGGCTTCTCGAGCCCCACCACGCGAACCAGCCAGCCCGTCGACGTGGCGAGCAGCAGCTCGCTCTCGCGCAGGAGCGTGATCCAGTCGCGCGGGATCAGCGCCTTGACCCGATCCCACCAGATCAACTTCGCCTGCGCGCGGGTCGGCGCGCCGAGGACCGCGTTGCGGTAGGTGTCGAACACGCCGGGGCGGAACCCGCGGGTGGGGTTCGCGATCTCCCGGAGCAGCGCCCAGCACGCGATGTGGGTCTTGCCGCTCCGTCGCGCCGCCGGCACGATCATGTACGGGCGGGTGTCGAGCCACAGCGCGCGCTGCGCGGGCACGTGCAGCTCGAACGGCGCCACGCACGCCGGGTCGATCCCGGACGGCGGCCGGATCTGGAGCGACGACACCGCTACGCGGGCTTGGCGCCGCCGTTGGTCGGACCGGCCGGCACCACGTTGCGGAGCTGCTCCTGCAAGAACACCACCTGGTCCGCGAGGGTGCTCTCCTCGACATCGCTCGGCGGGATCGGCAGCCGCAGCTCGATCATCCGGTCCCGCGTCCGCGCGCGCAGGACTTCACCGCCGGCACGAATCTGGTCGCTCTCGGTCTTCGCGTGACTCGCCAGGTGCGACAACCGCGCCTCGACCTCGTCGAACACGAAGTTCCGCACGGCCCGAAATCGCTCGGCAAACCTCGGATCGTCCCGCAGCCAGCACCGGAGCGCCCACTTCGAGCACCCGGCGCGCCGGAGCGCGATCTCGCAGTTCAGGTTGGTCTCCGAATAGCTGTGGAGAAACACCATCTTGCGTCGCGCCCTGGCGAACTGTCGACCCGTCATCATCTGGTCATACGCGGCAGCCATCGGCCGTCAGCATACGCGCGCGAGGCAGTTTCGGACAGCGCCCCCTCTCGCCATCACGGCGCCTGGGTGGTAGAAAACCACAGGATGCACGGGCGCGACGAGCGGCGGATGGTTCGGGTGACGGTGAGCTGGCGAGCGCTCGGGGCCGGTTGGCGCTACCTCATGGGCGGTCTTCGCAGGAGGGTGGCGCATGGGTTGGCTGAAGCTTCTCGTCCAGCAGCGCCTGCTCGCGGCGGCGATGCCGTTTCTGATGGCGATCCTCAGCCGGGCAGGGTTCGAGGGGCCGGCGACCGCGCTGAGTGAGCTCGTGCAGGCGGCGATCGTCTTCGTGCCCTCGGCGCTGTCGCTCACGTCGTACTTCGGGATCCTGAAGTCCGACCGCCTGCTGTTGCAGAAGCGGCTGCTCGCGGCGTTCCTGCCGACGGCGGCGGTGCTGCTGAAGCAGCTCGGGGTGGTGATTCCCGACGACGTGCTGGCGTCGACGACCACGCAGGGCGGTCTGCTCTTCGCGGCGCTGCTCAACGTGCTGAGCTTCTTCACGGGGAACCAGCAGGGGGCGGTGGGCAAGGGCGCCTTCTTGCCGGCGCCGGGGTAGGCGGTGGCTGCCGAAGCCCCCGCGCCCGAGTCGCTGGTCTACGTCGACAAGCGGACGGCGCAGCCGGCGTCGCTCTCGGTCTCGGTGCTGTTCACGCCGCTGGCGATCCGGGCCGCCTGGAGCCGCGCGGCGCCCGACGAGCACCTGTTCTTCGAGTTCGCAAACGAGGCGGCGTGGGAAGCGCTGCCGACCTGGCGCAAGCTCGCGGTCCTCGGCCGCGTCGCCGAGCTGGCCCAGGAGCACGACGACGCCGTGGCGCGCGGCCTGCGCGCCTCGCCCACGGTAGAGCCCGACCCCCTCACACCCGCCTAAGGAGGCCCCATGCCGCTCGAAACCACCGTGACCCAGGACCCCGCCGGCGCCCGCCAGCGCGTGCGCTACGTCTGCGCGCCCAACACGAAGGCGGACGGCTCGGGCAGCCCCGCAGCCGTCGACGGCCCGGTGGGGGTGGAGTTCGACGACCCGACGCAGCCGGTGACGGGCGTCTCGGTGTCGCAGCTCGAGCCCGCGGTGCGCGCGCCGGCGGACTTCATCGGCGACGTGGCCGGCAGCCTGGTCGCGGACGCCGACCTGGGCGCGGGGGTGGTGCGGATCAGCGAACGCTTCCTGATCCACTACGTCCACCCGCAGGCCGAGAACCTCGGCGCCTCGACCGCCGTCGTCGAGCCGGACCCCGACCCGGCGTAGCCCCTCGGTGGGTCAAGTGGGACGGGGTTCGTTCCCCTGGATCGAAGCGATCCGCAGGCGGCGGGCGGCCGAGCGGGCTCGGATCGCGGAGTTCGACGCGCGCGCGGCGGCTCAGGTCGAGGCAGAGACCACCTCGAAGGCGGAGTGGTTGATCCGTCGAATCGAACCAGGCGCCGGCGCGCCGCAGGAGAAAGAGATGAGCGACACCACGAGTCCTGACGTCCCCGACACGAAGGCCGAGTGCGTGGGCTGCGGACCCTCCACGCCGCAGCCGCGACCCGGAATGCGCGGCGGTCTCATGTGGTCGATCGAGCTCTGCCCGGCCTGCACGCAACGGATGGCGGCGAAGGCCGTGTGGAAGATCACCAAGCGCTTCCTGCGAGAGCAGCTCGACCTTTGACGCGCCGACCCCCGGCGCTCCACCGCCGACATGGACACAGCGTTCGCACGGAATGCGCTCCGCGTCCCCTTCTGGCCGCCCTCGGCTCTATGATCCTGGCGGTGCAAGGTCCGCGGTTTCGCTCTCCAGTGTGCTCGCCCTTCTCGTGGCCGCAGACGCACTCGCTCACGACTTTCTCCTCGCTCTCGGCCGTGCTGACTTCACACAACGTTGTTGCCGGTGCCCGGCCAGGTCACGTAGCCCCAATGCAGGGCCGTCAGGTCGGTCGGGCAGGCAAGCGGTACGGGGAGCAGCTCGGCAGCGGCCGGAGCGGCGAGGACGAGGAGCCCGTCATCGAGAAGGAGACCTCTTGAAGCGCACCATCTTTGCCCTGTCGTAGCGTCGAATGCGGTCAGGCACGCGATCAGGTAGTCGGCGAGGATGCAGTCGGGTGTGTTGCTGCTGCTCTCCGCGCTGTGGCGGTTAATGGCGGCCTGGATGTCATCGCGTAGGTCGCTCAAGGCTTCTTCTCCTCGGTGCGTGCGGCACGGCGAGCGTCGATGGCAGCGCGCAGCGGCGTACTAGGATGAACTCCGCAGCGATAGAACGGATGTACATCGACAGATGCGTCCAGCCAGTCGAGCCGCTCCTTGTCGGCGCGCAGCTCGGCGATCTCTTCGACTGACGGCAGCAGCCCGTCGAGCTTGGCGGCGAGGGCTACGAGCGCGACTTCCAGGTCATCGTTGCAAGCGTCGTCCTCGTTCTCGAAGGCTGAGAGGACCGCTACGAGATCAAAACGGGCATGCCAGAGTGCTACTCCGGCCGATCTGGGATCGTATGATGGATTGCCTAATTCGACTAGCCTCCGTAGTCGCTCGGCAACGGTCGGATGGGTGGTCACGGTGCGACTCCCAACGGCATACCGTCAGCGATGTAGCACTCGGTACAGTAGAAGTGACCGTTTACTTGGTTGTACGTACCCTCGTTCTCGCGCACATAGTCGTCGGCTGACAGCTCTTCGGCAGCGCCAGCGTCTACGTATTCAGCAAGTTCGGCGGGATACTTGCCGCACCCGACGCACTTGAGGTCGCTCACGGCAGTTTGCATCTCGGACAGCATCACTTCTCCTTGGTTCGTTTGGCAATCTCTCGTTCTGCCGCTCCCTCGCAAAGCCGCGCGTCGGCCTCGCAGGCAGGACTCCAGCGGATGCGCCAGCCGGCGGCACCACACGCATCAACCAGAGCCCAGGCTCCGTGAAGCCCGCGTTACACTACCGAATCCTGACCGGCTGTGTCGAGCAGCGCGCGCTGCTTCGCGTCGAGCACGGCGAAGGCATCCGTGATACCGCGCGATCGAAGCAGCACCACCAAGTGCGCCGGCCCGTAGAGCTCCGCCGTGCGCGCGCGATCCTTGTTCCGCGGCAGCTTGGAGAGCCACTGGAGCGCGAAGATGGCGGCTGAAATCGCGGCGACGTCCACCGACGGCCCGCCCATCAATGCGCCCTGGCCGGCGCCTTTGATCTTGTCGTTGCGGTTCTCGATCGCCACCCACGACCATCCGGTGATTCCTCCGGCCGGGCCGTCGCATGCACGAGCGCCGAAGCTGATGTCGAGAGCACTCATCGCTACGGCCAGTCCGGGTAGACGAGCACGCCGACGCTGGTTCCATCAGGTCGCTTCTCGCTGACTTCCACGGCGTTCACGAACGGCAAGCGCCCGAGCGTGTCCGCGAGAACGATGGAGGGCAGGCCCTCGCGCTCCAGGATCTCTCGCGTTGTCTTGCGGTCGCCGACGGCGCGTACCAAGTCCGCCTGCTGCCGCCAGACCCGCACGCGGCGGCCGTCTCGCAGCTCCACCGCCGTGATGCTCTCCACGATCCGCTCACCCATGACTGGGCTCCTCTGTTGCCACCGGGCCACCCACCGGGCCGAAGTCCGGCCAGGCGGCAAGCTCCAACTCCTCGAACTCACGTAGTCCGTCGAGGGGAATGCGCAGCGCCTTCGCGCGGTGGTCGGGCGGGCCGACCTCAACCTCGCGCTCCTTCTCGGCCCACTCCCAGCCGTAGACCCACCCGACGATGCGCACCGCGCGCAGGTCTGGCTCGGGCGACTCCTCCTGCAGGACACGAACCGCCAGCACCCAGACGTCGGCGCCGCCTGGCTTGTTATGGGGCAGGCGGTCGAGCCCGTCGGGCCGGAACTTCGTCTTAACCTCGACCGTCGCACCTTGCAGGCGCGGCACCGAGAAGTCGAACTCCCCGCCGTCGCCGGCGGTCCCCTTGCGGCCGACCTTCTTGCCGAGCACCGCGCCCTTCGCCTCGAGCCCGAGCAGCACGGCGACCGCGTACTCGCCCATCACGCCGGCGAGCTGGCGTTGAAGGTGCGAGTCCTTGTCGCCCACCGACCAGTCGGCGCCAGGCTTCACCCGTTTCGCGCGGGCCTCGGCTTCCTTGGCGCAGGCTCGCATCATGGTCTTCGTGAAGAAGAACCACGGCGCGGGGCGAAGCAGCGGCATCAGTCCCGCCTCGGCGACAGTGCCAGGATGGTCGCCTTCACCCAGGCATCCGGCGGGCGCGGCATTCCGGCCGGGCACCAGACGCGCACAGGCGTGGGGTAGCCCAGGTCGAAGTGAAACTCTTGGAGTGGGTACCGCCACGAGGGCTCGCGCGGCCCGCGAATGTCGCCAGGGTTGCCGAACGCTGCGCTGCCGGCCGGCGTCACGCGCTCCTCGGACGGCATCGTCACGCCGATCACGTCCGACAAGAGGGCCACGACGTTGCCGAGCACCACGTAGACGATGAAGCCGGGTGAGGGCATGGGTCAGTCCACCTGTCCGACGACGCCCGGCGGCGAGTCGCGGTTCGCTTCGAGTACGTCCGCCGTCTCGCGCAGCACCTTCACCAAGTCCTCGCGCTGAGCGTTCGAGACGTGCGTCAAGTAGCCGTGCTCGCCGAAGCTGAACACGAGCAGCGCGAACCCGAAGCCGGGCGGCAGGCGCTCGTCGATCAGGCGCGCCACTTGCTGGGCGGAGCGCTTGACCCCGGGCCAGAGACGGCGGATGGCGGCGCGGCCGAGGAGGATGCTCACGCGCACGCCCTCATGCAGGACTGCGCCCCTGGCGTGTCCGCGCTGACCCAGTTCATCTGCTCGTCGGTGACGTTCACGTAGTGCGCCGGCACCACGGACAGGTCCTCGCGGAGATTATCGAGGTCGTTGCCGTAGATGCCTTCGACTTCCTGTGCGTGCTTCAGGACCGCCGCGCGCGCGATTGCCTCGTCCTGCGTCCCGAGAACCAGCCACTCGTCGCCGCCGTCTAGGGAGATCACTTCGGGGTCGCTCACGGCTTCGCCTCCGTCTTCGGGAACTCGCGCACGCGCAGGTCAGTCGGCCACTCAGTCGGGTCGCCTCCCTTGCGGTGACGCAGCTCGATGGGCACGAGACAGCCTCCCTTGGCGGTCCCCACTTCTCGGTACGCACACGGGAAGGAACCGAGTTGTTTGCAGAACACCGGCACCATCGCCGCCTTGCACTGCTCGACGAGGCTGCGGATCCAGGCGACATCGCACGGGCGCGCGCCGGGGCCGCTCTCGCCTCCGACGATCACCCAATCTGGACCGCGAGCGTTGGCGCCGAGCGTCGGATCGTTCTTCAGGCGCCAGAGCACCACCGGCCCGAGCAGCGGCTCCACCGAGAGGAAGCGCACCGCCGCCGGCGTCTGGAGCAGCAGCGGAATCCGCTCGTCGGCGCGCGCCTGATCCTCGCAGCTCGTCCCCAGCCAGACGTTTCGGATGGGCCAGGTCCAATCGACGTGGCACACGCTGCGCACACCGATTCGATTGAGGGCGTTGCCGACGCAAGCCTTCACTGCGGCGTCTTCGAGCCCAGTGAAGCACCCGATCACTTCGCGCATCCGCTCGGGCCTCTTCGTCAAGATCTGGAAGGTGTGCTGCGGCGCGAGCGCCGCGACGCCGAGCACGGCGAGGATAAACTCGTCCGGCACCTTCTCATGAAAAAGATCCGACATCGAGTTGACGAAGATCCGCCGCGGCTTCCTCCACCGCAGCGGCTCGTCGAGCTTCTCGGGCACGAGGCGGACGTCGCCGGTCCAGACGGGGCCGCAGTTCGTGAGCTTCGTCAGGCCCGCATACCAGCCGGTCGAGAAGCGGTGCGCCTGCTTCATGGCGTAGCAGTTCGTGCAGCCCGGCGAGACGACGGAGCAGCCGCGCACGGGATTCCAGGTGAAATCGGTCCATTGGATCGTGGTCATCATCTCTCCAGTTCGTGCGCGACGAGGAAGCGCGTCACCCACTCGATGAGCGCGTGCGCGCCGATCGCGTTCACCTCGATAGAGTCCTCGGCATCGCACGTCTCGCACCAGACGCGCAGGCCGACCAATTTGGCCTCCACGTAGGTGACGTGCTTCAGCGTCACTTGCTCGTCGCCGCGCATGAACACCGACCTCACCTGCCTTCCTGTGCGCGCTGCTGCGCGGCCACCCACTCCGGGATCCAGTCTCGCGTCTCGCGCCAGCCACCCCCGCGCACCACCGTGGCATGGACTGCGCCGGGCGGAATCAAGAAGATCGGGTGGCCGCGCCCACGCTCGAAGCACTCCATCGCGGCGCGCTCGATCACTGGGATGTGCTCAGGGCCGATCGGCACACGCGGGTTCCATCGGAAGCAGAAGACCACGCCCGGCACGTCACCGACGCCGCGCTGCAAGTCGATGCTCAACCCGATCCGCGGGTCCACGTCGGTCATGCCTTGCCGCCAGGCGCAGAGGAAGACGACGCACTCATGCGGCCGGTCGGGGTAGACGCCGCAGCCGATGCCACCGGGCACCGGAACTCGCGCGAGGTTCGGGCAGGGCGTCCAGGGCTTCTTGTCGATCCCGTGGATCTCCATCGTCACGCAGCAGGTGGCGCATCCGGCGCAGGTGCGGGAGGCGACCTTGTGCGCGTGCTCCTTCTCTCCGGCGCGAAGCAGGTTGCGCACCATCTTCAACTGGTCCTGCGCCATCCGCTTCTCGACCCGCCTCACCGGCCGTCTCCTTCGAGGAACAGCCACCCGCGCGCGACCACGTGCCCGCGGTCCGGGTAGGCGATGCAGCCGCAGGTGCGCAGCCGACCGAGCGCGTTGTTGAACGACCCCGTGCCGAACTCATACCGCGCCGCCTCCGCCAGCCTCTCGCGCGTCATCGGCCGCGGGAAGCAGGCCAGCAGCGGCTCCAGGCACCGCTGCATGGGGCCGTCGCACTTCTTCAGCACGCGGCTCTGGAGCTCGTCGGCGCCGCTCACCGCGTCGGGTCGATGCGCCGCTGCGCGGCCGGCGTCGGTCATCTCCACCTTGCCACCGCCCGGGTACGTCACCAGCCCGGCCCCGTTGAGGCGCCCGAGGGCGTTGTTGAAGGAGCCAGTCCCCGGCTTGTAGCGCGCTAGGAACGCGACCTGCTCGCGGGCGTAGGGCGGCTCCAGGCCGGCGACCTCCAGCCAAGCGATTGCATCGAGCACGCGCTGCATGGGGCCGTCGATGCCTTCGGCGCGAACTGCCGTCTTGCGCTCCGGGCGAGGGTGGGCAGCGGCGCGCGACGTCTCCCGCCGTAGCGCGAGATGAGGCTCGCTGCGCACCTCCTCCCGTCGCTCCGGCACTTCGATCGGCTCGCGCAGCGCATCGGCCGCGATCTTGATCTGCGCGAGCGCCTGGTCGAGCGCCCCGGCCGCGCGCCGGCGACCGGCCTCGGCGGAGCCGACCACCTGGGCCAGTTCCCGCCGGTGGTCCTGCTGCATGTGCGCGGTCGCGTCCTGCGCCCCGCGTGCGCGCTCGGTCGCGAGGCGGGCCGTGTCCGGGGTTCCCGCCTGCGCCTTGCGCAGATCGGCCTCGAGCTTCGCCACCTTCGCGCGGAGCGCCTTCGGGTCGTGGGCCTCGGCCTTCGCCACCACCTCGACCATCGACGCGCGCAGCGCCTCCAGGTCCACCGCCCCGAGGGGTGCCGCTGCCGCCACCTTCTTCGCGGACGCCATCGTAGGGGTGGCCGACGCGTCGAACGTCGTGCGCGCCGCGATCCGCACCCGCTCCAGCACCCCCAGCCAGCTCGGCGACCACACGTAGGCCTCGCCGCTCTGGAGGGCCGGCAAAAGGTCCACCAGCTTCTCCTGCTCGCCGTGGTGGGCGATCCACTCGCGGAGGGCCTTGCGCTCGTGTGCGCCGACCGTCTGGAGCGCCACGAGGCACTCGGTCTGGTTGAGTGCCTCCTTCGACACGGCCTGCGGGCGCTGGGTCACGAGCGTGATGCCGATGCCCCAGTTGCGCCCGAGCTTCACGAGCCGGACGAAGGCCGCCTTCATCCGCTCGTCGTCGCCCTGCGCGCGCTCGGGCAGCAGCTCCTGGGCCTCCTCGACGAACAGGTGGAGCGGCGTCGGCTGCGCCTCGCCCTTCTTGCGCTGGAGCAGCCGCTCGCCGAAGTCGCGGGCGAACCGTTTGAGCTCGCCCTGCGTCATCAGCGAGACGTCGAGCACGAGCGACGTGCGCCGGTCCACCACCAGGTCGGCGAGCAGAGCGCCGGCGCCGGGCTCCAGCGGCAGGTCGCCGCGGTGGCCGCCCAGCACCGGCACGTCGAAGCCCCGCGCCTTGCCGTCGGCCGCGAGGCGCAGAGACCATGCCTTGCCGACTGGGTCGATCACAATGATCTGCACGCCGCTCGCGAGAAACAGCTCGGCGAGTTTCATAGCGCCGTAGGTCTTGCCTGACCCCCTACGCCCGACGAATCCAAAGCACTGTGTCGCCGCGTCGTCGGGGAGCGCAAGGTTCTTCGCAAACTGCAACTTCATGTCCGCACCGAACGGCGAGCGACCCTGCGATCGCCTCGCTGGAATCGCAAGCTCACTTCTTCCCCTTCGCCTTCATCCTGCGGGCCGGCCTCTTCTCCTTCGCCGCCACCACTGCCTTGAGGTACGCCGCGCACGCAGCACGCACCTTCGCCCGGTCCACGCCGAGCGCGCGTTCGAGCGCGGGCGCGTCTGTCGCGTAGGCCGGCAGCAGCGCGACGATGCAGCGCGCGCGATCGGCCGTTGACTTCGGCACCAGCTTGCCTCCGTAGAGCGCTTCGCAGTGCTCCAGCCGGGCCCCGAAGATCCCGGCGCTGAGCTGACGAATCACCGCGTCGAGCAGAACGTTCGCGCCTGCCGACACCTTCAGCGGGAGCACGCCTGCCGCTTGTGACACCATGCGCCGCCTCACCTCCAGCTGCACCGCGTTGTCGAAGCGCCGCTTCCGGCCTTCGTTCAGCGCCGCCTCGCGTGTTCGGCCTCCGGTACCGGCCACCTTGAACGAGTGCCCAGCGAGCGCGAGCGCTGCGCGCGCCTGCTTCGCGTCGACCAGCTCGACGGTTCGATCTTCGAGCACGGCCAGCGTGATCGGCGGGCAGTGCTTGCCGAGCAGCCGCGAGTAGACGCGCTGCTTCGGGTCCTCGACGCAGCGATCCGACAGCAGCTTCCACCTACGGCTGTCTCGCACCGCGTCTCTCGCGGCGCTGTCGGTGAGCACCGCCGTACCCGCCGCCTTCGCCTCGCGGAGTCGAGTCGCGCCGACCTCCTTGATCTTTCCGTCCCAGCAGGCGAAGTCGAGGCAGCGATCGTCCTTCTCCGTACCCTCCTCGAAGAGCAGCACCTGGGCCGCGCTTCGCTTCGGGCAGGCGGCGCACGGGCCGCCCGGGAGCGTTGCGTCCTTCCGATCGAAGGGCGCGTCGGAGAGCTTGCGCCTCAATCCTTCGACGTGATGGCGCACCCAGTGGGCGTCGACTGTTCCTTTCGGGGCGTACTGCGTGCCGCGCTTCCACGCTTTCTGCATCGCCGACTCGCTCTGCAACGTGCCGATCAGTTCAGCCGCGCCGAGCGACAGACGTTCCTCGTCCAGCGCCTTGCGCACCGCCTTCGGCAGCGCCAGCAGTCGCAGCCGCCGCGCCACCGTCGTCGGCGAGAGCCCGACCCGGGCCGCCGCCTCCTCGATGTTCCCGTCGTGCTGCGCGAGCAGGTGCCGGCAGGTGTCGGCCTGCTGAAGCGGGGTCGGGTTCACGCGGTGGAGGTTCTCGGCGATGAGGGCTTCGAGCGCGCGATCATCCGCCATCGCCTCCTCGCACTGCGCGCGGCCCCAGGCATCCGGGCCGAGCGTCACGTCGAGCTTGAGCTTCTGGAGCGCCGCGAGCCGGCGGTGGCCGAAGACCACCTCGTAGTGTCCCGCCTTCTCCGCGTGCGGGCGGAGCCGGATCTTCTGGAGCAGGCCGCGCTCCGCGATGTCGCGGGCGAGGTCGTCGATGCTGCCGCGCGCGCCCTCGGGCTGGAAGCGGCTCGGGTGGATCTTCGCGTAGGGGATCGCCGTCGTTTCGATTGCCATTGCCGTGGTCCTCTTTCTGTTGGGGTTGTGGTTATCGCTCGTTCACGACGCCGCGCACGCGTCCGTCTTCGAGGATCACCGTGCAGGAGTCGTCTTCGCGCACGACCTCCAGCCACACCTGAGCCTCGGCCGCTGCGGCCATCTCTCCAAGCAGGCGCAGGTTGTCAGCGTCGAGGAGGCTCCCGTCGCGCACCAGCAGCACGCGCAGGGTGGGGTTGAGCGCGAGCCCCATCGCCACCGACACGCGGAGCTGCTCCGCGCTGCTCGCCTGCGCGAACGGCACGCCTTGGAAGACGACGCCGTGCTCGTCGAACGACAGGCCCGGCACCGGGAAGGCCGCGCCCGCGAGGCCCTTGGCCTTTTCCGCGTCGAGTGCCTCGATCGCCGCGCTCAGCTTCTCGACCTGCGCGCGCCCGCCGGCGACCTCGGCCGCCTGCTCGGCGCGGTCGGCGTTCTCGCGCCCTTTCCGGTTCTGCTCCTCCGCCGACGCGATGCGCGCGCGAATCGGTGCGAGGTCCGGGACCGCGGCCCGCTGGGCATCGGCCGCAGCGCGAGCCCCCCCCGCTCCCTTGCGCTGCGCCGCCAGCAGATCCTCCTCGTAGACCGCTGCCCTTCTCGCCTCCGTGAGATCGCTCTCGAGTTTCGCGCGGTGCTCCCTGGACTCTGACACGCGCTCCTCGTGCCGCGCGATGTCGCGCTCCCACTCCTGCGCTGCGCGCTCCGCTTCGTCCGCTTCGTTGACGATCCTCTGCCCTGCGTCCAGCTCCACGAGCAGATCCCCGACGATGATCGACTGCGCAGGCGCGTCGGCGTGCAACGTCATCGCCGCCAGCCGTGCCTCCAGCGCCTTTGTCGTGCGGGAGACGGCCGTGCGCTCCTCGAACAGCCCGAGCCGCTTCGCCTCCAGCGCCACGAAGTCGAGCCCGACGAGCGCCCGCAGCGTCTCGCGCTGCTGCCTCGGCTCCTGCATCACGAACGCCAGCGGGTCGAAGCTCAGGCGCCCGAGCAGCCGGTCGAGCAGCGCCTGCGGCGACCGGAAGACGGCGCCCTCCTTGTTCGACAGCGTGAGGCTCCCGCCGCCCGCGGCAGTGAAGGTGCGCCGCGCGATGACCCCGTCGTTCAGCTCCACCTCGACGTGGCCGTGGTCCGCCCCCTTGCGCAGCGGGAGCGCGGGCACCAGGTCTTTGCCGCCCAAAGCCATCGCGATCGAGTCGAGCACGGACGACTTGCCCGCCCCGTTCTTGCCGCCGACCACCACCAGGTTGCCCTCGGGCGTGATCTCGACGGCAACCAGTCGCTTCACGTTCTCGGCCTCGAGCCGCACGATGCGGAGCGGGGCCGCGGTCTTCTCGCTCATGTGCCGTGGTCCTCTTCGGTGCTACAGCAGCACCAGTTGGTTGTTCTCGATCCGCGCCTTGCCGGCGTCGCCCTTGTGCTCGGGCAGCTTGACGGTGGTTTCGTACTTCACGTCGAAGTCACCGTCCTCGCGCTCGGCGATCGTCACCGCGAAGGTGATCTTCGCCGCCCCTTTGTCGACCTTGAGCCGGCTCACCGCCAGCTCCTTGAACTGCCGCAGGCCGCGCTGGAACTGATCCTGCGCGTCCTCCTCGAACCGCTCGGCCGACTGCCCTGCCTTCGTCATCGGGTTTCCCCCTCTCGTCTTGGACGAGGTGCGGCGGGCTCCATGCCCAGCGCGACCACGACCAGTGAACCTCGCGCCACCGGCGCTTCCCGACGTAGCCCCAGACCTCCATGCGCGTCGTCGCGGCGAGGCGCACGCGCAGCAGGTCGTCGCGCGGGTTGAGCCGCTGGAGGAACTGCTCCTCGATCTTGCGCAGCCGCGCGTTGACGCAGTGCCAGCTCGTCCACTGCACCAGCAACCACTTGGCCCCGTCGAAGCCCGCGCCGTCGAAGCAGCCGTGGAACAAGTCCTCGGCGATCGTGAACGGCTGGCCCGCGGCATTCCAGCGCAGCGACTTCTTGGCGAGCTCGTGTACCAGCACGCGCGCCACCAGCCGCTCGACCGCGCGCGCTTTAATCGTCGCCGGCGTCATGACGGCCACCTCCCTTGGGCGAACACGCGGTCGACGTCCATCCTGTAGACGGTCATCCCGAACAGGCGCCCGCGCAGGCCGACCGGGACGCGCGTGCCGCTCGGCACGACGACTGACACGGGGATCAGGCCGCGCTCCCTCAGCTTCCGGCGCGCTTCGATCACGGCCGCGAACAGCTCCGCCTGGCTCACTTGTCCCACCACCACGGCTCGCCCGCCGCGTCCGTCATCGGGGTCGCATCGATCCGGAACGGGTTCGGCGCGTCCGCTGGTCGCAGCCGGAAGTCCTCGCCCCGTTGCATCCGCTGCACCTCGGGGCGCTTCGTCTCGCGCGTCTTCTCGACGAAAACCGACAGGTCGCCGCTCTTTTCCTCCTGGACGCGGATCTCGACGTCGAGCGTGAAGTCGATCTTCCCGCCGAGCATATTCCCCTTCAGCGCGAGCTCGCTCGCCATCAGGAAGCCGACGCGCCCTTCCGTCGCCACGCGCACGTCCTGCATCCACAGCAGCGCCTGCTTGTAGAGTGGGAAGTAGCCGACGTCGCCCGCCACCGTGGCCTTGTCGAGAAACGTGTTGAGCGAGTCCACGACCACGAGCAAATGCTTCGTCTCGGGCGAGATCAGTGCGCAGATCCACTCCTGCAAGTCGCCGAGCGTGACGCCCGAGTCGATCCAGTGCCGATCGAGGCGCCGCAGGCGCTCGCGCACCACGTCCAGCGGCTGCCCGAACCAGTGCAACACGCGCCGATTCCACACGTTGCCGGCGTTCTCGCTGTCGAAGTACGCCACCGCCCAGTCCGGCTCCAGCGCGGTCGTCAGCGCGGCGTTCAGCAGAAACGTGCTCTTCCCCACGCCCTTCGCTCCGCCCACCGCGGTCAGCCCGTAGAGGCCGCCCATGCTGGAGTCGATGAAGTCAATGCCGCTCGGGTAGCGGTGCGTCGGGTCCACGGTCGCCGTGAGCGCCACGGGCGTGATCGGCCCCGCGCGACCCGCCGCTGGGTTGCGCACGAGCGCGCGGAGCGTAGAGGCGGCGTCGCCGCTCGGCTCCACCTCCGCCGCCCGCCGCTTCGCCGCCACCCCCTTCCACGTCCGCTCCCAATAGTCGGCGCGCTTCGCCTTCGCCGCGTCCTCGCCCGCGCGAATCCGCGCCTGCTGGCACGCCGCGATGATCTCGGCCTTGGTCAGCGTGGCGTGGCGCGCGAGTTCGCTCATCAGGTGCCAATCGAACACCGAGCCCGAGACGTCCTGCGGGTCCTTCCGGTTGCGCGGCAAGGCGTTGGGGTCGTGCAGGTAGAGCTGCCGCACGCGCGGCGAGGACTCGAGCACGGCGCGCACGCGCTCCGGCAGCTCCGTCGTCGCGCCCACCGCCGGCGTTCCCGTCCCGCGCGCCTCCGCCCGCGCGGCGCGCCCGATCGCGTGCAGGGCCTCGAAGTCGCGCGGCTGGTAGAGGTGGCCGCCGCGCTCCAGCACCGCGCACTCCGCTACGCCGCTTCGACCCTTCGCGCGCTTCTTCACGTCGGGCCAGTTCCGCGTCCCGGGCACGCGCATGATCCGCGCTACGTCCACCACCTTCGGGTCCGCCTCCCACTCGGCCGCGCGCCACTTGAGCTGCAACCCCTTGAGCGCGCACTCCAGCCACTCGATCCGCTTCTCGGAGTCCACCGGCACCGGCTCCTCGAACAGCCAGTAGCAGTGACGGCCGCCGCCGCTGTCCACCACGTAGCTCGGCGCGGGCGCGAACTGCGGCCAGGCCGCGAGCGCGACGTCGAAGGCTCCGCCCGCGTCGGGTTGCAGGAAGTCGAGGTCGACCCAGAGCGCGCGCATCTGCGCGAGGTCGGCCTTGCCGCCTGGCGATCGCTCGCGGCGCGAGGCCATGCCGGTGTAGAGGTTCCATCCGTCCTCGCTCGTGTCCTGGTCGAACACCACGTCCGCCGTCTCCTCGGCCGAGCTGCACCAGCGCAGGAAGGGCCGGCCCCGCGGCTGCTCCTTGTCGGGTCGCACTCCGGTAGCCGGGTCATGCCAGAAGCCGCGCACCTCGATGAAGCCCGCGATGCCCTCGTAGAAGTCCGCAAGCCAGAGCAAGTCGATCATCCGACTACGCCCTCCGCGCGGCGCTCCGCCGCAGGCTCCTGCGCGCTAGGCGGGTACCAAAGCATCCACTCCGGGTTCGGATCGCACGCCTCCCCGCGCAGCCAACGGTCGAAGCTCGCGTGGCCTTCTGGGAGACAGTGGATCCCGTGGTTGTTGAGCCGCACGTCCTGGCCGGCGCAGCAAGGAGCCCACGCGACCAGGGCTCGTTGCAGCTCGCGGTGGATCCAGAACGAAAAGCTCACCATGCAGACCTGCGTGACGCACGTCTCTGGCGTGAGTAGGAGCCGGCGCGCGAACTCGGCATAGCGCGGGTTCCAGTCCCACGGTTGCACTCCGCCGCTGATGGCGTGCGCCAGCTCGGTGCCGTCGTCGTGGTTCATGTCGCTCCTTTCTTGGCGCCCTGGAGCAGCGCGTCGAACTCGAGCACGCCGGCGCGCACGGCGTCGTCTGGCATGTTGGCGCGCAGCCACGCCATCGCCCCGCGCAGCTCCGCCCAGGTACGCGCGCTCGGCGTGCCGCTGCTGATGTCGTCGCAGGTTCGGCGCCACCACGACGCCGCCGTTTGCTTCGTCGCCGGCTTCCGCCCCGCCTTGGCGCGCGCTCTCGCCGTCTCGTCGATCCCGTCCCACGCGCGCACGAGCCAGCCGACCATAACGCCGGGCGCCGACACGCTCTCGACGCTGCCGCCCGCGAGCGGGATGCGGTCGAGCCGCGCGTACCCCATCGCCTCCGCCAGCTCCTGCGCGCGCGCGCGATACCATGACCGCGGCCAACGGGGAAATCCGTCGGGCAAGCGGGCGGAGGGCGGCGGCGCGAGCACCGGGTCCGCTTCGCCGCCGTCCAGCTCCAGCACGGCCGCGTCCGCCGTTCCCTCTTTGTCACGAAGACTAGGAGAAGAGAAGAGGACGGGACGGGACAGGGCTATTTCATCGACTTGCCCCAGAGCGAAACCCTGGTATTTCGCCCAGTTAGGCACGATCAAGGCCCCTCTTATGGCGAGAGTTTCTCGAGAAAAATCGCGTTGCTCCCCCTTTGCTCCTCGTTGCCCCTGTTTCGACCCCCCTTCCGGCGCCTCCGTGAGAAACCGGGTCGGCCGGTCGAGCCGTGCGATACAACCGCGCTGAATCAGCTCGTCGAGGCACTTCGCGGCGTGGTCCGTGCGCGTGATTCCCATCCACTTGCGGAGCGTCGCGGGGTCGCTGGGCAGCAGCCCATCGGTATTGCCGCGCGCCGTGAGGCGGTCTGTCAAGCGCGCGAAGGCGCGAAAGGTGCGATCAGAAACGTCGTCGAGGTCGAGCGTCCAGTCCACGAACCAGGCGGTGTACCGACGGCCCCACGGCATTCGTCGCTTCCGAAGGGACCGAAGGTGGACGGTCTGCCACTCCTCGGGCGGATCGAGGGGGAGCGGCGGCTGCGCAGGTTCCTCTTGACTCTGCGCGCGCGCGGCGCGTACACTCCGCCTGCCATTGTTGCTCAGAGGGCCCTCGGCGCGTTCGTCACGCCGGGGGCCTTCCCCTTTCGGGTCGGCCATTCGCTCACCCCCCCCCCAGTAACCCGTTCGCCGTCCGTTCCTCTCGGGGCCGGGGTTCCTAGTAGAGCATGGATCCCGGCGCCGAAGCAAGAGCCTTGTCGCTACTCCTCGCTGGCCTCCAGCAGCCGCTCGGCCTTGTAGATGTCGAGGCGCTCCTCCTCGACCTTCGGCTGGGCGTCGCGCCAGTCGAGCAACCTCTGCACGGCGTCACCGAGGCCGAGCGCGGCGCCCCCCCGCCGTAGAGTGGCTTCGTTGAAGGACACGCGCTTCGACGCCGGCAACACCGCGAGGAACTTGCCGGGCTCGACTTCCATTGGGCCGAACGCAGCCACGAACTGCTTGATGTGCTCGCTCAATTCCTTCGCGCCCTTCTCCAGCAGCTTCCGCAGTTCGTGCAGCCGAACGACGTTGTCGTAGTCGATCTCGATGGAGAGCACAGTGTCGGTGCGCTTGCCCTTCTGACCGTCGGCTTTGATGCGCGGCGCCAGCTCGAGCGCAGATAGGAGCGAAGTGGTCTCGTGTCGAATCGCCGGGCACGTCACGCGACCTGGGCAGTAGTCGCAGTGGTGCGACATCTGGAAGCGCCGCTTCTCCAGCGGCAGCGCGGCCTGCGCGACCGCAGTGCGCGCGATCCGAAGAAGGTTCTCTCGGACCGCTGGCATGGCGTCGCGCGTGATCTCGTAGCACGCTGACCAGCCATTGCTGCCGCGTCGCGCGTAGAACTTCCAGGTGCGGACCTTCTGCGCCTCGGGTCGCGCCTCGAAGAACCCCACCGTGTAGCTCTGCGTCTGCGGGTCCTCCCACGGCTCCGGGTCTTCGTCGATGCGGCGCGTGGTCTTGTAGTCGGTCAAGTCGTAGGTGCCCGGCTCGTTCGGATCAGCGTCGACGATATCCAGACGCCCGCGGATCACGAGCTTGCCCTCGTGATCGATGATCTCCGTGGGAAGCTCCGCCTCGCCGCCGTGCGGGTCGTAGTCGGCACGCGCCCAGAGGCGGAGCAGATCCGTGGGGTCGGCGCCGTGCCGAATCGCGTGCGCGCGTACGTCGACCTGGGCGCGACCGACGGAGGCGGCCTCGGCCATCGCGTCGTGGTAGGCCGAGCCGAAGCCGGCAGGTTCGCCGCTCGGGTCGAGCTGGTCGAGCGATTCCGCGTAGGAGGCAGGGCACACCTCGATGCGCGCGAGCGCGCCCGAGCGCACGCGCGCGTAGGTCTTGAGTGTGGGGTCGGTGTCGCTTTGGTAGGCGCTCATGCGGGCACCCTGGGCCCGACCGGAGGGCCGAACAGGGCCATGGGCTGCGCTTGAGCGGAGCCGATCACGAAGGTGGCGTTGCAGAGCGGGCAGTGCGCGACCACGGCGGCCCATCCGTCGCCAGTCTCGCGCACCCAGGTTTCCACCTTGTGGACGCCCTGGTCGCACCCTGCTGTCACGGTCACTGAATCGGTGGACATCACTTCTCCTTCGGCTGTGCCGCCCGCAGCGGCGGCAGGGACGCGAGCACCTTGTCGCGCTGGCTGCGCGTCACTACGCGGAGATCCACGCGCTGGCCCAACGCACCGGCGATGGCGTCCATCACCTGCGCAGCCTTGGTCATGCCGCGCATCGCAAGTTCCTTCTGGAGCGCGGCACGCTCGGGGAAGGTGAGCGGGGGATCGACCGGCACGGCGTCCTCGGCGGCGCCCGCGAGCTGCGCGGACACCGGCGGATCGGGTTCCTTCGTCTGCGCCGCTACCGCCTCCTCGGCTTGCGCCGGGAGCGCGGCCAGTTCCGGCGTCGTTGTGCGGTCGTCGTCGTCGGGGATCGCCACTCCGAACTCCTCCGCTGCGTACAGCGAAGCCAAGTCAGGCGCGACGAGCCGACCGATCCGGCAGATGGCCGTCTTCCAGCAGAAGTGCGCGGGGATCTTGTCGCGCAGCGGGTTCTTGCCGCTCGACAGCAGCTCGTGCGCGGGCCAGAACTTGCCCGTCACCACGCGCCCGCTCGCGTCCTTCGCTGCGGCCCAGGCGCCGAGGATTTTGGCCGCGCGGCCACGGTCCTTCTTCGGCGCGAACTGGTGGCGCAGCGGGGCGCCCGTCATGGCGTCCATCACGAAGTCGTCGCCCTCCTCCACGAAGTCGCCGATGAGCACGAAGCCGGCGCGCCGCGCGCGCGACACGAACACGTGGTAGCTGGTGACGAACGTGATGGTCGTCGTACCCTTGTCCTCGTCGCGCCTTGGGATGGCGAACAGCTCGCGCTTGATCGGGTTCAGCCCGTGCGCGTTGCAGGTGGCGAGGTAGAGCCACTGGTCGCGGGGGTCGGTGCAGTACGAGGCTACCGTCTTGAAGATCCAAGCGATGTCCTCCTTGGCGAACAGTCCCTTGCCTGCTCCGATGACGGCGAGCTGCGCCGTCTCGCGCGCGATTTCGAGGCCGACGGCGGCCCCGCGGTGGTCGGTTCGTGCCATGTAAATCTCCTTTCGGTTGGTTGTCAGTCGTCAGACGAGATGGTGAAGTCGGGTGCCGCAGCGCACTCCGCGAAGTGCGCGTGGAAGTGTTCAGCCACGGGTCGCGCCCCGAACCCGACGATGACCTGCTCGCCGCAGCCGCCGGAGAGCAGCACGCGCGCGTCGTTCTGTTGGCAGCGCATCAGCACGCCGCATTTCGGATGGATGGGCCTCACGGTAATCTCCTTCGGTCGGTCGGTGCCGGATGATTCGGCATCGCGCAACGCCAGCGATCCGCCGCGTTGCGCGAGAGCGAACCGGGCAGTCAAGAACTGGGGGGTGGCCCCTCGGCGATCGCCGCAGGACAAGGAGATCGAACCTGCGACGGCCGAAGAACCACCCCCACCCATCGGCGCAGCTTACCTACGCCGCGAGCTTTTTATCGGCTCCTGCGTTTCCTGTTCTGAATGCGAACGCACTCCCGGCATAGACGCTGCCCTTCCCTGTTTCCATGCCGGAGGATCAGGTTGGACCGACTCAACGGGTGTCCGTTCTTGCAGTGCGGAAGGCAAGGTCTAGGCGGCAAGGCGTGTGATCTCCTTCCAGTCCGTCGGCGAGAGCTCGATCACCTTGGCGCCGGCCTGCTCCAGCTCGAAGGAGCGGTCGTAGCTAGCCGCGTCGTGCGCCAGCCGCGTGACCGCGTTCGCCAGGCCCCACTGCGACAGGTCGCCGCCGTCGATCAGGTGGCGCAGCATCGAGGAGCCCTCCGTTTTCGTCAGGCTCAGCCGCGCCGCCGTGACCTCCACGGTCTTCGCCAGGTCGGCCTCGATTTTGACCGACGCGGCGAGCTGCATCCGTTCGAGCGTCCTGCCGAACGCCTCCTCGGTGAGCAGACCCGCCACCGTGTCG
>Ga0247727_10002008_pt1 | contig 47067 bp, 52 predicted proteins | sample WisWelCaveWW1625_FD_202498 | JGI IMG/M metagenome (GOLD analysis project Ga0247727, IMG submission 202498) | Biofilm microbial communities from Wishing Well Cave, Virginia, United States - WW16-25 | ecosystem: Environmental > Aquatic > Deep subsurface > Groundwater > Cave microbial mat | place...
TCGCCCGGATGCGCCGGCGCATCGCGCGCGCATCCCGCGCGGAAAGCCGTCCGCTGCGGCGGATGGCGTCCCGCACGGCGCGGCTCCGCGTGACCTCCAATTTCCGCAAGCCGGCCTACCTGGCAGCCGTGAACCAGGCCAAGAAATCCATCCGCGCAGGAGACATTTTTCAAGCCGTGCTGAGCCAGCGCTTCGCTGCGCGGCTGCCGGCGCGCGCGGCGGATACATTTGACGTGTACCGGGCGCTGCGCGTGGTCAACCCCTCGCCGTACCTCTATTACCTGCGGCTGGGCGAGGTGAGCGTGGTGGGCAGCTCACCGGAAATGCTGGTCAAGGTGCAGGGGCGCGACGCCTTCTACCGTCCCATTGCCGGCACGCGCCCGCGCGGGCGGAATGAGGACGAAGATCATCGCCTGGAGTCTGAGCTGGCCGCCGATCCCAAAGAGCGCGCCGAACACATCATGCTGGTGGACCTGGGGCGCAACGATTTGGGGCGGGTCTGCGAGTACGGCACGGTGCGCGTGGAAAAACTGATGTTCGTGGAGCGCTACTCCCACGTGATGCACCTGGTGTCCAGCCTGCGCGGGCGGCTGCGCGCAGACGTGGACTGCTTCGACGCGCTGATGGCCTGCTTCCCCACGGGCACCGTGAGCGGCGCGCCGAAAGTCCGGGCGATGGAAATCATCGACGAAATGGAGCCCACGCGTCGCGGGATTTACGCCGGCGCCATCCTCTATCTCGATTTTTCCGGCAACCTGGATTCCTGCATCGCCATCCGCACGCTGGTGCACAAAAACGGCGTCGCGTATATCCAGGCGGGCGGCGGGATCGTGGCCGATTCGGTGCCGGGGCGCGAGTATCAGGAGACCTTGAACAAGGCGGGCGCGCTGCTGGCGGCGTTGAAGGAGGCGGGCGTAAGGAGGTAAGGAAGCAAGGATGAGAAGAGGCTGCGGAAAATGAATGAGAAGTGAAAACGGAAAACTTGATCTTCTTACTCGACAACTACGATAGCTTCACCTATAACCTGGCGCAGTATTTCGGGCAACTGGGGCAGCAAATCGAGGTGCGCCGGAACGACCAGATCACCTGCGATGAAATTACTGCGCTGCGCCCGGAGCGCATCGTGATTTCCCCCGGGCCGGGGATCCCGCAGCGGGCGGGCATCAGCGTCGAGGTGATCCGCCGCTTCGCCGGGGAAATCCCCATCCTGGGGGTGTGCCTGGGGCACCAGGCCATCGGGCACGCCTTCGGCGGGCGCGTGGTGCGCGCGCCGCGCCTGATGCACGGCAAGACCAGCGAAATCGCCCACGACGGCAAGACCATCTTCCGCGGCCTCGCGCAGCCCTTCACCGCCACGCGCTACCATTCGCTGATCGTCGAGCGGCGCTCCCTGCCTCGCGAGCTGGAAATCTCCGCAGAAACCGGCGGCCTGATTATGGGCCTGCGGCTGCGGTCCCGCCGCCGCGGGATCGCCCCGGTCGAAGGCGTGCAGTTTCACCCGGAATCCGTGCTCACCGAAGCGGGAATGAAACTTCTGAAGAATTTTCTAGCTCTGTAATTCCGGTGGCAGCAAATCAGCCAGGCTCAGGAAGCCAAGATGCGGTCCCAGAAGAAGCGTTCCGAAGAACCCGAGGCCAGCCGGCCACACATGCCGGGATACGGGCTCCTCCCTGCGGATCAGGGGAGAGGATTGCTTCCCTGGATATGGGCCCAGAAACGCCTGGAGCAGGCGCGGCGCTATTGGCTCAGCACCGTGAGCCCTGACGGCGCGCCGCACGCGATGGCTGTATGGGGCATCTGGGTGGACGACACGCTTTACTTCAGCACCGGCCGCCGCACACGCAAGGCGCGCAACGTGGCCCGCAATCCAAGGTGCGCCATCGGCGTCGAGCGCGGCATCGAGGCCGTAATCGTTGAAGGAATCGTCAGGCGAGTGACCCGCCGCGCCCGGATCCGGCAGCTCTCCGCACGATATAAGAAGAAATACGGGATGGGCCTGGATCCCCGAATCGGAGGCGTGTATGCCGTCGAGCCGCGAGTAGTCTTTGCATTCATTGAGAACGAGAAAGATTTTCCCGGAACCGCCACCCGCTGGCGATTTCGTGACTCACCGTGACCGGAGCAGCTTGGTCATATCTGAACGATTTCAGCTTGCGACGTTTCCGGCGGGATAGGAAGTTTGTCCTCTTGCAGTGCGCGAATGTAGAGGCGGATGGCCTCGCCGATGTTGCGAATGGCCTCATCGCGGCTCTGCCCCTGACTGATGCATCCAGGCAGGCTGGGACATTCCACCACCCAGTAGCCGTCTTCGCCGCGGTACAGGATCACTTGCCGCATTCCAACTCTCCCTTTCAGGCCAGTCTATACCTACCACCGCAAGTCCGCCAGAACCGCTGCGAACAATTCAATTCCGCGCCAGAAGTGCCCGAGGCGGAGATTTTCGTCCTCGCTGTGCTGGCGGTTGTCGTGGTTGACGATAGGGACGCCGATGACGGGCATCTTCAGGATCTCGAAGATGTACATCGGAGCGCTGCCGCCGAGGGTGGGCATCTGAACAACCGGTTCGCCGAGGCCGGCTTCGGCCACACGGACCAGCGCCCGCGCGGCGGGCAAGTCCATGGACGTGCGCGCCGCGGGATACCCGCCGCCATACTCGACGCGCGCCAGCAGCGGATATTTTGCGCGCTCCTCGGCCGTCGGCACGGCACCGGTGACGTAGTACCCCCGCTTGCGGACGTGGGCCACGATGCGGTCGAACTGTTTCTTCGGGTCTATGTTCTTCACCAGGCGGCAGTCCAGGGAAGCGACGGCCTCGGTGGGCACGATGTTCTGTGACTGCTCGCAGGTGTAGGCGCTGCGCAGCCCGCGGATATTGAGTGAAGGCTGGTTGATGAGCGCGGCCAGTTTCTTTCCGCCGCCCTCCGGCCGCGTGAAGCCCAGCTCGCGCATCAGGGCGGCATCGTTATCGGGCAATGCCGCCACAGCCTTCTGCTCGCGCGGGGAAAGCGGCGTCGCATCATCGTAGAAGCCTTCGACCAGCACGCGGCCGTGGGCGTCTTTGAAAGTGGCCAGGAGCTGAGCCAGGCGCATCGCCGGGTTGGGCGCCCAGTTGCCGTAGTGGCCGCTGTGCAACGGCCGCACCGGGCCATAGACGGTGATGGCAATGTCCATCACTCCGCGATTGCCAAAAAACAGCAGCGGGCGGCCGGACTGATGCACGGGGCCGTCCGCAGTGATAAGCAAATCGGCGGCCAGCAGCGCACGGTGGGCGTTGACCACATTTTCCAGATTGGGCGAGCCTGCTTCCTCTTCGCCGTCGAGGAGGAATTTCACGTTGTGCGCCAGCGGGATGCCGGCGGTGCGCAGCGCGTCGAGCGCGGTGAGAATGGCCACAATGGGGGACTTGTCGTCCGAAGCCGAGCGCGCGTAGATGCGCCAGTCGTCTTCATAGCGCATTCCCGGCTCAGGAAATGGAGTCTTCATGCCGCCGCGCTCGATGGCATCCGTGCGCAGGGCGGGCTCGAAGGGCTTTGAGTCGGTCCAGCGCGAGGCGTCGGTGGGCTGGCCGTCGTAGTGACAATAATAGAGGACCGTGCGGGCCGCCCCGGGGACGCGCAGCTCGCCGTACACCACCGGACCGCGGCCCTCGATAGGGAGCAGGCGGACGGTGACGCCGCGCTTCTCGAGCATCCGCTTCAGCATCTCGGCGTTGCGGCGGATGTTGGGAGTGTCCGTGGCGATGTTGGGGATGGAGAGCAGCTCGACCAGCTCGCGGACGATGTCGTGCTGGTGATGGCGGTGGTACGCGCGCGCCGCCGCAGCCCCGGCATCCTGTGGCGCGGCGGTTGACACCGCGGCTGCGCCCCAGTAAAATAGTGCGCAGGTAAGAAGTCGGAAACGAACCATGAGAGTCCTCCGCATCAATCGCTGACCACGGTCAGCCCTTCGAAGTACCGCGGGGCGGAGCCTGAATTACCGGCCGCCCATTCTAATCTCATCTACTGAATTCCGGCGCGACCTTCGCCGAATCCCGCGCCGCATTCGTTCCCGGAGCCCACGATGACGGACATCGCCCTGGATGTGCAAAACATCGAAAAAGTCTTTCCCGCGCGCCGGCCCCGATTCCTTCGGGGCGGCCGCGCCGCGCGCAACGGCGGCGGGCCCGTTCGCGCCGTGGACGGGCTGAGCTTTGCGGTGCGCCGCGGGCAAATCTTCGGCCTGCTGGGGCCGAACGGCGCGGGCAAGACGACCACGCTTAAAATCCTGAACACGCTGTTTGCGCCGTCCGCCGGCCGCGCCACCGTCCTGGGGTTCGACGTGATCGAGCAGCCGTTGGAAGTGCGACGCCGCATCTCCGCCGTGCTCCAGGAATCGGCCGCGGAGATGTTCCTGACCGTGCGCGACAACCTGCTGACCTTCGCGCGATTCCACAGCCTGCCAGCGGATGTAGCCCGGCGCCGCGCAGCCGAAGTGATGGAGCGCTTCCAGCTCGCCGGCGACGCCTCGCGCAAGGTGCAGGACTTGAGCGGCGGATTCCGCCGGCGCGTGCAGGTGGCCAAAGTTTTCATGGTCGAAACGCCGGTGGTGTTTATGGACGAGTTCTCCACGGGAATGGACCCCATCCTGAAGCGCGCGGTGATGGACCTGCTGCGCGAACAGGCGGCCAGCGGGCGCACATTCGTCCTCACGACGCAGATACTGAGTGAGGCCGAAGAGCTGTGTGACGACATCCTGATCATGAACAAGGGCCGCCAGGTGGCTCGCGGCGATGTGCACTCCCTGAAGCTCCTCTCCCAGGGCGTGTATGAAGTGGCGCTCACGTTCGACCGGCTGCCGGATGGACTGGAGGCTGAGCTGCGCGCGCTCCAGCCCGTGCGGCTGGTGATTTCCCAGAATACGGTGGAGATGGCTCTGAAGGCCGAAGAATCGCGGGTGCTCGAATTAGTCAGCGACCTGGCGCGGCGGGCGCGGGTGCTGCGCGTGGAGGTGACCGGGGCCAGCCTGGAAGATATCTTCATCGAGCTGATGAAGAAATAAGAATGGGCCACAGAGGCACAGAGGACACAGAGATGCAAATAGATGGAACCAAAAGATAGACGGAAAGCAGTGAGCAGACACCGAAAAGAAAATTTCACACGGTTGTGGTCCGGGATACGGGACCCCGAACTGTGATCTAACCTCGCACGGTTCTCTGTGTCCTCTGCATCTCCGTGGCTAAGAAAGGAAACCACGAATGGCGGCGATGACAGCAGTGCTCTACCGCGAAGCGCGCATCCGGTTTACCAATGCCATCTGGGTGCTGTGGGACGTCTTTCACCCGCTCTTTTATCTGCTGGTGTTCGGCGTGGGGATGGACGCCACGCTGGCCATGCCCTTGCCCGCAATGAACGGGATGAGCTACAACGCATTCTTCCTCGGCGGCGTTCTGTGCCTGGCCAGCTTCGGCATCGCGTCGAATTCCTCGTGGGGATTTTTCGTGGACCGGGACAACGGCATCTTTTTCGAGATGCTCACCTACCCGCTGAGCCGCGCGCAGTTCCTGCTGGGCAAGACGCTGTTCAACCTGGTCCTCGGCGGCGTGCAGGCGGTGATCACCGTGGGGCTGGCGTGGTGGCTGCTCGATGTTCCCGTCCGCAGCGAAGGGCTGCCGCTGCTCGCCGTCCTGGTGGCCGGCGGCACGGCGGCGTGGTTTTTCTTTTACGCCATCTTCGCGCTGCGCATCCGCCGCAACGACGTGTACAACAGCGTGAACTCGCTGTTCTACTTCTACTTCCTGTTTGCCAGCTCGATGTTTTATCCGCTGGAGCCGCTGCCGGCGTGGTTCCGCTGGGTGGCGCTGACCAACCCGGTCACCTGGCACGTGGACCTGCTGCGGTATGCGACCGTGGGGATGGGCGACGTCCGGCTGCTGGCATGGGAGGCGGCGGCGTTCACGCTTTTTGCGGTGGCATCGTTCTGGTGCGCCGTCCGCGCCCTGCAACAGCAGGAATAAGAAAGCTCAGCCACCGGGCCACCGCGCGGCACGCAGGGTGGCTATCGGCTCCGGAGCAGTTCCTCCAGCTTGGCGCGGGCTTTTTCGGAATCAATGGAATGTGTGGCCCGCGCGACGCCCTCGCGGAAATCTGCTGCGGCGCCGGCGGCCACCAGAGCGGCGGCGGCGTTGGCCAGCACGATGTCGCGGCGGGGGCCGGGTTTGCCACGGAGAATCGCGCGGATGATTCCTGCGTTGGTCTGCGCGTCTCCGCCCGCCAGCGCGGAGAGCGGCGCGCGCGACAAACCAAAATCTTCCGGAGTGAGGGTGTAAGTGCGCACGGAGGCGTCGCGCACTTCGGCGACGCGCGTTTCGCCGCTCAGCGAAATCTCATCGAGGCCGTCGGCGCCGTGGACCACGAAGGCGCGTTCACTGCCCAGTTCGGCCAGGGCGCGGGCCAGCAGATCCGTTTTGTCCGCGGCGTAAACTCCCAGCACCTGAACGCGCGCGCCCGCGGGATTGGTGAGCGGGCCGAGCAGGTTGAAAACCGTCCGCCCGCCGAGTTTCCTGCGCGCGGGCATCGCGTGGCGCATGGCTGTGTGCAGCGCCGGAGCGAAGAGGAAGCCGATGCCGACTTGCTCGATGCACTGAGCCACGCGCTCGGGCGGCGTATCGAGCCGGACGCCGAGCGCTTCGAGCACGTCCGCGGAGCCGCATTTCGAGCTGATGCTGCGGTTGCCGTGCTTGGCCACGCGTACGCCCGCGCCCGCGACCACGAATGCGGCGCAGGTGGAGATATTGAATGTCCCGCTCGCGTCGCCGCCGGTGCCGCAGGTGTCCACCAGCTTCCAGTCCGAGGGTGCGCCGTCCGGGAAAATCCGCGTCGCATGGCTACGCATGGCCGTGGCAAAGCCGACCAGCTCTTCAACCGATTCGCCCTTTTCGCGCAGGGCAGCGAGCAGCGCGACAATTTCGTCTTCGCGCGCGCGCCCGGAGAGGATTTCCTCCATCGCCGCTTCGGCTTGGCCGCGCGTGAGGCTCCTGCCTGCTGCGATGGACCGGACTAGAGTCTGCATTTGTTTTTCTCCGCAGTGCGCGCAGAGATTTTGGCTCGTCGTTCTTCCGCCTCTGCGTCCCCTGCGGTGAATGCCCTTGCTTGCTCGAATCTGCCGAAACAGAGTAAACTGCCGCGTTTCAAAAGCACCGCAAAATTCTAGCATTGGCGGGCCGCGAATGAAGATCCACGAATACCAGGCCAAAGCCATCCTGGCGCGCTTCGGCGTGCCGGTGCCCCGCGGCGAAGTGGCCTTCACCAAGGATGAGGCACGCGCCGCAGCGCAGAAACTGGGCACGCCTGTGGTGGTGGTGAAGGCGCAGATCCACGCCGGCGGGCGCGGGAAAGGCGGCGGCGTAAAAATCGCCAAATCGCTCGACGAGGCGGAAGCGCACGCCGCGAAAATCCTGGGGATGCGCCTGGTGACGCCGCAGACCGGCGCCGCAGGCCGCGTGGTAAAGCGCGTCCTGATCGAAGAAGGGCTGGACATCAAGAAAGAGCTGTACCTGGGACTGCTGATTGACCGCGCCACCTCCAAGCCTGTGTTCATGGCCAGCGCCGCGGGCGGGATGGACATCGAGGAAGTGGCCAAGACAAACCCTGCGGCGATCATCCGCGAGCAGATCGAGCCCGCGACGGGACTGCAACCCTACCAGGTGCGCAAGATGGTGTTCGGAATAGGCCTGGCGTCGGAGTTGGCCGGAGCAGCCGTGCCATTTTTTCAGGCGCTGTATCGCGCGTTCACCGAGATGGACGCGTCACTGGCGGAGATTAACCCGCTGGTGGTGACCGGGGCGGGCAAGCTGGTCGCGCTGGACGCCAAGATTACCTTCGACGATAACGCCATCGCGCGGCACCCCGAGCTCCGCGACTTGCGCGACCTGGACGAAGAAGACCCGCTGGAAGTCGAAGCCTCGAAGTTCAGCCTTAACTACATCAAGCTCGACGGCAACGTGGGCTGCATGGTCAACGGCGCGGGCCTGGCCATGGCTACCATGGACATCATCAAGCTGGCCGGAGGGAGCCCGGCGAATTTCCTGGACGTGGGCGGCGGCGCTTCGGCCGAGCAGGTGAAAAACGCCTTCCGCATCCTGATCAGCGACCCGCACGTGAAAGGCGTCTTCATCAACATTTTCGGCGGCATCCTGCGCTGCGATGTACTGGCCACCGGCGTGGTGAACGCGGCGCGCGATCTGGCCATCCAGATTCCCATCGTCATCCGCATGGAAGGCACCAACGTCGAAGAAGGCCACCGCATCCTGAAAGAGTCCGGGCTGAACTTCGGCGTGGTCGAGGATATGAAAGCCGGCGCGGAAAAAATCGTCGCGCTGGCCGGAAGGGCTCCGTAAATGACCAAACTGGCCATCGACGAGCGGATGGTTTGGACCGGGCGTCCCGCATGGTCAACCTTTCTGGGGAGCTTTCTGCTGGGAGCCATCCTGTTCGTGGTGGGCGTGATTTCGCCGGAGGACCCCGTCAAGTTCGGAAACGCCTTCCGAATCATCCTCATCGCCGGGGCGCTGGCCGTGTGGGGCAACCTCCTTCTCCAGCGTGTATCGGTGCGCTATGAAGTCACCAGCCAGAGAGCCATCGTCGAGCGCGGGCTGCTGAGCCGCCATGTCTCGGAGATTGAACTGGCCAACGTGCGCGACATCCAGCTCCGCCAATCCATTGAGCAGCGCTTGCTCGGCGCGGGGACACTGGAAATCAGCTCTGCGGGCCGCGATACGGCAGAGGTCGTTTTCACAGCCATCGCCAATCCGGATGCTGTGAAAGAGCTTGTTCGGACCGGGATGAGGGAGATACCCGGAAAACAATGAGTGTCCTGGTCAACGAAAGCACCAGAGTCATCGTCCAAGGCTTCACGGGCCGCGAAGGCACATTCCATGCCACGCAGATGATCGAATATGGCACGCAGGTGGTCGGAGGAGTGACCCCGGGCAAGGGCGGCAGCAAGCACCTGGAAAAACCGGTGTTCAACACCGTGGCCGACGCCGCGCGCAGCACGGGCGCCAACGCCAGCGTCATTTTTGTTCCCCCGCCGTTCGCCGCAGACGCCATCCTGGAGGCGGCCGATGCGGGCTTGCCGCTGGTGGTGTGCATCACCGAAGGCATCCCGGCGCTGGACATGGTGCGCGTGGCTGCGGCGTTGAAGAATGGCAAAACGCGCCTGATCGGGCCGAACTGTCCCGGCATCATCTCGCCGGGTAAATGCAAGATCGGGATTATGCCGGGGCGCATCCACAAGCAAGGGCACGTCGGACTGGTGAGCCGCAGCGGGACGCTGACCTACGAGGCCGTGGACCAGCTGACCACGCTGGGCATCGGACAGTCCACGTGCATCGGCATCGGTGGCGATCCGATTATTGGAACGACCTTTCTCGACGCGGTGCAGATGTTCCATGCCGATCCGGATACCCACGCCATCGTGATGATCGGAGAAATCGGCGGCAACGCGGAGGAAACCGCCGCTGCGTGGATCCAGGCGAATGTCAAGAAGCCGGTAGTAGGTTTTATCGCCGGACAGACCGCGCCCCCGGGCCGGCGCATGGGCCACGCGGGAGCCATCATCAGTGGAGGTTCAGGGACGGCGGCCGAAAAATACAAAGCTATGCAGATGGCGGGAATTCGCACGGTAGCCAGTCCGGCCGATATCGGAAGCACGCTCGCTGGAATTCTGAAATAGGAGATTCGATGCCGATGGAGCGCACTTTAGCCCTGATCAAACCAGATGCCGTTTCAAGAAATCTCGAAGGTGAAATCCTGAGCCGCATCCACCGGGCCGAGTTTCGAATTGTGGCCTGCAAAACGATGCGGCTGACCACAGCGGAGGCCGAAGGATTTTACGCTGTGCACCGTGAGCGGCCGTTCTTCAAGGACCTGACGGAGTTTATGAGTTCCGGGAAAATCTTCGCGATGGCGCTCGAAGCGGAGAACGCGATTAGCAAATGGCGCGATACCATGGGCGCCACCGACCCTGCCCAAGCCGCTCCCGGGACCATCCGCCGCGACCTCGGCACCAGCATCCAGAACAACTGCACCCACGGCTCCGACGCGCCGGAAACCGCCGCGTTCGAAATCGACTATTTTTTTGGCGGGTTCGAATTGCTCTAATTTGTCTCTGGAAATGGCTCCCCATCCGCATCCGATGGACGGAACATGCAAGTCCGCCCCTACCATTCCCACATCCAACCTCTTAAAATGAAAGTTGTGGAACCGTTCCGAGAGATCGGGAAACTGTTCATTGTGTTCGGCGTTTTGCTGGCCGCGGTCGGTGCATTGCTTCTCGTCGGCGGCAAGCTGCCTTTTCGGCTGGGCCGGCTGCCTGGCGACATTGTGTACGAAGGCAAGAACTCGGCATTCTATTTTCCCATTGTGACGTGCATCCTCCTCAGCGCAGTGCTTTCAGGGATTTTGTGGCTGGTCGGCCAGATCAGGAAGTAAGAAGGTAAGGAAGCAAGGAAGTCAGGAAATCACGCAATCGCCCAATCACAGAATTCGCCCATGAGCCAGTTCACTCTCAACCTCGCGCCCGAGCGCCGCATCTGGACGGTGAGCGAGCTGACCGCGCGCATCCGCGACACGCTGGCCGCGCAGTTCCGCGACCTGTGGGTGGAGGGAGAGATTTCCAACTGCCGGCCGGCGCAGTCCGGGCACATCTATTTCACACTCAAAGACGACCGCGCGCAGGTGCGCTGTGTGTGTTTCCGCCAGCAGGCGCGGCTGTTGAAGTTCCGTCCCGAAGACGGCCTGCACGTGGCGGTTCGCGGGTCGGTGAGCGTCTATGAGCCGCGCGGGGAATACCAGATCTACGTCGAAAACATCGAGCCAGTGGGCTTGGGCGCGCTCCAGCTCGCCTTTGAACAGCTGAAGAAACGGCTGGAGGCCGAAGGACTGTTCGACGCCGGGCGCAAGCGGCCGCTGCCGGTGCTCCCGAGCCGCATCGCTGTGGTGACCTCGCCCACTGGCGCGGCTATCCGCGATTTTCTGCGCATCCTGCGGCGGCGGCACCCCGGGCTCCACGTTCTGATTCATCCGGCGCGCGTGCAAGGGGAAGGTGCGGCGGAGGAAATCGTCAAGGCGCTGGGGTGGCTGAACCGTACGCTCGCGGCCGACGTGATCGTGCTGACACGCGGGGGCGGATCGCTCGAAGACCTGTGGACGTTTAACGAAGAAGCCGTGGCGCGGGCCATCGCCGCATCGCAGATACCGGTGATCAGCGCCGTGGGGCATGAAATTGACTTCACCATCGCCGACTTTGTGGCCGACGTGCGCGCCGCCACTCCTTCCGCGGCGGCGGAAATTGTGGTTGGCACAAGGATGGAGTTCGAACGCCACATCCGCGAGCTGGGCCGGAGACTCGTCCAGCGGGTGAAATATTTGCTGCTGGAGTGGCGGGACCAGGTGCGGGAACTGGCTACGCACACGGGATTCCAGCGGCTGGAGGACCTCCTGCGCGACCGCCGGCAGCAGACCGACGAGCTTGCCGGGCGCCTGGGCGAGGCGTTGCGCGTGCGGCTGGATGTTGCGCGCCGCAGGCTGACGCTGGCCCAGGCGCGCGTTGCCGCCGTGGATTTCCGGGCCAGGTTCGCCGCCCCGCGCTCGCGGCTGGAACAGCACGCCAGCGAACTGGGCGCGCGCATCGAGCGGCGGCTGGCGTTATGGAGGCAAAAACTGGAGCGGGTGGCGCTACAACTCGAGGAGCGCAGCCCGCTGCGCCTGCTGGAGCGCGGTTATGCGATTGTCTCCGACGCTGCCGGGAATGTGATTCACAGCAGCACGGCCGTGGACGCGGGAGATTTGCTGCGCGTTTTGCTGGCGAAGGGGCGGCTGAGAGTGGAAGTGAAAAAAAAGGAAGAGTGACGCTGGCCCGCAGACTCCGCGGGGAGGCCGCGGGCGCCCGGGGGCCGAGGGTGATTACTTCTTCTTCCTGGGTTTCGACAGCTCTTGCATGATGGAGCGCATCTCGTTATAGGTGGAGACGATTTGCGGCAGGCCCATGGCGCCGCCGCGGCCGGTGTAGAAGGCGACGGTCAGGATGGCGGCGATGATGTCCTTGTTGTCTTTCACGGCAGCACCTCGGCGTGGAATCGCGGCAATACGGTAGCGAAGAAAGGCAAAGGAAGCAAGGAACCCCTACCGGTAAACTTCGCGACGGTGTCCAATGCAAAGGATGAGGACCTTTCTCTGCCCGTCGTCGATGTCGTAGATGATCCGGTAATCCCCGACCCGCACTTGCCAGTGCTTGCTGCCCTGAAGTTTCTTACAGCCATGGGGACGCGGCTCGTCTGCGAGGCGCAGCAACGCCAGCCTACCTTTTCGTACGCCGGGATTGGAAGTCCGGCGAGTTCCTTCTGAGCGGCCCGGGTGATGAGGGCGCTGTAATTTACTTACGGGAGCGTTCGATCTCATCGAGCGCTTGCTGTAAAGGAATCGGCGCCTCCGGGCTCGCCTTGGCCTCGTCGGCGGAGCGTATGTCTTCCAGATCTTCCAGGGCTTCGACGAAGCGGTTGTATTCCTCGATGTCGAGGATGACCCTGACCCGCTTTCCTTGCCTGTCTACGATGAATTCGGGCGATTTAGACACGCTCGTCTCCTCACAGGGCCGAGTCTACCTCCGTGGCCAAATCTCCTCAAGCGTCTATTCCTCAGTGCTACCCGCCACTTTGAGGACGGCCAGGAACGCTTCCTGGGGGATGTCCACTCTACCCACGCGTTTCATGCGTTTCTTGCCTTCCTTCTGGCGCTCCAGGAGCTTGCGTTTGCGGGTGATGTCGCCGCCGTAGCATTTGGCCAGGACGTTTTTGCGCATGGCGCTGATGGTTTCGCGGGCGATGACGCGGCTGCCGATGGCCGCCTGGATGGGCACTTCGAACTGCTGGCGGGGGATGAGCTTGCGCAGGCGAGAGACCAGCTCCCGACCTCGCTCGTAGGACTGCTCTTTGTGGCAGACCAGCGTCAGGGCGTCGACCGGCTCGCCGCCGACCAGCACATCTAGCTTGACCAGGTCGGACTCGCGGTAGCCGGTCAACTGGTAGTCCAGCGAGGCGTAGCCCCGCGAGGCGCTCTTCAGGCGGTCGTAGAAATCGAGCACGATCTCGTTGAGCGGCAGCTCGTACTCCAGCATCACGCGCGTGGGCGACAGGTATTCAAAATTTTTCTGCGTACCGCGTTTTTCTTCGCAGAGGTGCAGGATGGCGCCGACGGATTCCTCCGAGGTGATAATCATCGCCCGGATCACGGGCTCTTCGATTTTGGCGATGGAGCTGGGGTGTGGGAATTTCGTGGGGTTGTCCACCTCGAAGACATCGCCTGCGGTGCTGGTCACCTGGTAGCGCACGCTGGGCGCGGTGGTAATCAGGTTCAGAGCAAACTCGCGCTCCAGGCGTTCCTGCACGATTTCCATATGCAGGAGGCCGAGAAAGCCGCAGCGGTAGCCGAAGCCCAGGGCGACGGAGTTTTCGGGCTCGTAGAAAAACGCAGCGTCGTTCAATTGCAGCTTGCCCAGGGCGTCGCGCAGCGGCTCGTACTGGTCGGCCAGCACGGGGAAAAGGCCGGCGAAGACCATGGGCTTGATGGCTTCGAAGCCTGGCAGCGGGAGGGCAGGGCGCGCCGCCTCAACCATCGTATCTCCCACGCGCGCGTCGGCTACGCGCTTGATATTGGCGATGACGAAGCCTACTTCACCGGCGGACAACTCGTCCACAGCCACAGGTTTCGGCGTGAGCACTCCCAGGTTTTCGACATCGAACACTTCGTTGTTCGAGCACAGCCGGATCTGCGTGTGCCGCGCCACGCGGCCTTCCATCACCCGGACCAGCACCACGGCGCCGCGGTAGGGGTCGAACCACGAATCGAAGATCAGCGCGCGCAGCGGCGCGTCCGCGGAGCCGGTGGGCGGCGGGACTCGCGCCACAATGGCTTCCAGCACTTCGGGCACGCCGATGCCGCTTTTGGCGCTTATGGCCAGGGCGTCCGAGGCCGGGATGGCCAGCACGTTTTCGATCTGTTCCTTCACCTGCGCGGGCTGCGCGGCCGGCAGATCAATCTTGTTGATCACCGGGATGATGGTCAGGTTGTGGCGGGCGGCGAGAAACGTGTTGGCCACGGTCTGGGCCTCCACGCCCTGGCTGGCGTCCACCACCAACAGCGCGCCTTCGCAGGCGGACAACGCGCGCGAGACTTCGTAGGAGAAATCCACATGCCCGGGCGTGTCAATCAGGTTGATGCGGTAGGTGTGGCCGTCCTTGGCCTGGTACGCCAGGCGGATGGACTTGGCCTTGATGGTGATGCCGCGCTCGCGCTCCAGGTCCATGGAATCCAGCACCTGGGCGGACATCTCCCGCTGGCTGAGCGCGCCGGTCAGCTCCAGCAGGCGGTCGGCCAGCGTGGATTTCCCGTGGTCAATGTGCGCAATAATGCAGAAATTTCGAAGGAATCGAGATTCCATTCAGCCGCAACCTGCCGCCCGCGTCCCGTGCGCTGCAATCCGATTCGGATTGTCCGGAAATCCAGCGCGGGCAAAAACCGGAAGCCACAACAATCTGTAGAGTGCAGTGTGCCACATCCGCGGCGATTCGGCCAGAAGCAGGCCGATTGGCCCGAAGGCGCCTATGCGGCCGGCACGTGGAGGCGGCGCGCGATGACGATGCTGTAATGGACGCCGGAGAAGATGGTCAGCGCGGCGGTGACAATGGCCATCGGCAGATCGAGGGTTTCGAGTATCTGCCATTCCAGCACGGGCGCAGCGATGGCCACAACGACCAGCAGAATCTGGGCCAGGGTGGCGGCCTTGCCGTAGACCGAGGGCGGCAGCGGGCGATAACCGATGACGGCGACGATGACCGCCGCGGAGACCAGGATGAGGACGTCGCGCGCCAGAACCAGTATGGCCAGCCACCAAACAATCTTGCCCTTCAGCGCCAGCAGGAAGAACGACGAGGAGAGCATCAGCTTGTCGGCGATGGGGTCGAGGTACGCGCCCAGCGCCGAACGCTGGTCGAGCTGCCGCGCCAGCAGGCCGTCGAGCATATCCGTCAGCGCGGCAGCGGAGAGCAGAACCAGCGCCCAAGCGTAGCGGTCCAGATAAAGCACGATCAGGAAGAAAGGGATGAACACCAGGCGCAGAAAAGTGAGCTGGTTGGGGACGGTCAGGATGGGCCCGGGAGCCATGGCGGGAAATCGTACCCCACTCAGGCGAACAAGGCGAGGTAGTCAGCCAGGGTGCGGCCGGTGCGCTGCATGAAGATATCCGCAAGCGAGGGGATGGAACCCGTGCACTCGTCCAGTGAGATGCGCTCGATGCGGGCCATGGGGAAGAAAACAGTGGGCAGGCCGACGCGGTCGCCTTCCGGGTCCAGTACCTGGCGGATGAAGTCGTCGAAGCAGTTCAGGTCGATCCCGCGCAGGGTGATCCCGGCCGAATGCATGGACAGCAGCTCGCCCCAGAGCTTCTCCTTGGGACTGTGCAGCGTGATGATGACAATCGAGTGGACGTCCATCGCCAGTGCTCTCCCGGATGGTAGCGCAAAGGCGGCCCGTAATCCACGGCCGTGTGGAAATGCGCATCACACGGAAATCGTTTTCAGATCCGGGGCGAGGAGCAGCCGCGGCTCAGTTACGCGCTGCACGTCATCCGCGGTGATTCCCGGAGCCGTTTCCCGCAATACCAGCCCACCCGGCGTCACTTCGATTACGGCCAGCTCGGTGACAATCAGATCCACGACTTCGACGCCGGTAAGCGGCAGCGAGCACTTTTTCAGGATTTTGGGCTTGCCGTCTTTCGTGGTGTGTTCCATGGCGATGACCACGCGGCGCGCGCCAGCCACCAGGTCCATGGCCCCGCCCATCCCTTTCAGCATTTTTCCCGGAATGGCCCAGTTGGCCAGGTTGCCGCGCTCGTCCACTTCCAGCGCGCCGAGCACGGTCAGGTCCACATGGCCGCCGCGGATCATCCCGAAAGAATCGGCGCTGGAAAAATAGCTGGCGCCGGGGACTTCCGTGACCGTCTCTTTGCCGGCGTTGATGCAGTCCGGATCCTCGCTCCCCGCGAGCGGGTACACGCCCACGCCGAGCATCCCGTTTTCCGATTGCAGGACCACCTCGATGCCCGCCGGGATAAAGTTGGCGACCAGCGTGGGCAGGCCGATGCCCAGGTTGACGTAAAAGCCGTCGCGCAATTCCTGCGCAATGCGTTGTACGATGATTTCGCGTTTGTCGGTTTCGGACATTTTCAACAGCTCCGCATGGATCGAAAGTCGCGGGCGGGACGCCGGCGCTACGCCGTGCGCACCGTGCGGCGCTCGATGCGCTTCTCGTACTTTTCTCCCCGGAAGATGGCGTCCACGAAAATCCCCGGAGTGTGGACCTGATCGGGGTCCAACTGCCCCAGTTCGGCCAGCTCCTCGACCTCGGCAACCACGTAGTCCGCAGCCGTGGCCATCATCGGATTGAAGTTCCGCGCCGTCTTGCGATACACCAGGTTGCCCCAGCGGTCTCCCTTCCAAGCCTTGAGGAAGGCCACGTCGCCACGCAGGGCGCGCTCCATCACGCACTTCCGGCCTGCAAACTCGCGGGTCTCTTTGTTCTCGGCGATTTGCGTGCCGTAGCCGGTGGGCGTGTAGAAGGCCGGGATGCCCGCGCCGCCGGCGCGCAGGCGTTCAGAAAGCGTGCCCTGCGGGTTCAGCTCCACTTGAAGCTCGCCCTTGAGCACCAGTTGCTCGAAGAGTTTATTCTCGCCCACATAGGTCGAGATCATTTTTTTCACCTGGCGGGTCTGGAGCAGCAGGCCGATGCCGAAATCGTCCACCCCGGCGTTGTTGGAGACGATTGTCAGGTCTTTGGTTCCAGCACGGCGCACCGCAGCAATCAGGTTTTCCGGGATGCCGCACAGGCCGAACCCGCCCATCAGAATGGTCATGCCGTCTTTCAGGCGTTCTGCGATGGCGGCATCAGCATTGGCTACGCGTTTGTCCATCCGACACCTCGATGAAAAGGCAGCAGTCTACTGCCGCTTGCCGATGGCGTTGTAGAGCGAATTCGCGGCGGCGAATTCGGCGCGCAGGTCGCCGGTGCGGGCCCGGGCGCGCATCCGGCGCAGGATGCGCAGCAGCTCATCCAGCGCCGGAACAATCTCCCGGGAATTTGTGCGGCAGATGTCCTGCCACATTTCCGCCGGGCTGCCGGCGAGGCGCAAGGAGTCTCGCAGGCCGCTGCCGACCAGGCGGAGAGGCACGGCTCCGTGTTTCCTCCGCTTTTCGATTACAGCCGCCAATGCGGTCACCACAAGCTGCGGCGCGTGGGAGAGCCACGCCAGGGTGCGGTCGTGCGCCGCGGCATCCATCCACTGCGGCTGCGCGCCGATGGCGCGAAGGAGCTTCACAAATTTCCGCGCCCGGGGGTCCCGCGGTCTCTTCTTTTCCGCCAGGATGTAGGGCGCGCCATCGAACAGCGTCCCGTCGGCGTTTTCTATGCCCCCGCGTTCCCGGCCGGCCAACGGATGTCCGCCCAGAAACATCGCGCCATGTTTGAAAAGCTGCTTCGCCTGTGCGCAGATGGCTGATTTGGTGCTGCACGCGTCGGTGACCAGGGCACCGGGTTCGGCGGCGGCCGCAATCCGGGGAAGCAGTTTCATCGCCGTGCATACCGGCAAGGCGATGTACACCAGGTCCGCGCCGCGCAAAACATCCGTGAGCCGGGCCGAGACTTGGTCCACAGCGCCGCGGCTTGCAGCCGCATTGATTCTCCCAGGCTTGTCCCAGCCCACGCGCCAGGCCTGCGGGGCCGCCAGTCGCAGCGCGTGACCGAATGAGCCGCCGATCAGGCCGGTACCGAGGATGGCGACGCGTCGGAACATGGTCAGCGTCTCCGGCCGGCGCGCTTGCGCTTGCCGCCGCGGGCCGGGCGCGCGGCGCGGCGCGCTTCGGCGCGGAGTGTGGCGCGGACGGCCTTGCGCGTCTGCTGGAGAATCTGCACCCAGATGTGCTGCACACAGCGGTCGGGCAGCGGGCCGCGGTTTGCGCGGGCCACATTCTCCGCGATTTGTTTTTCCCGGGCATGATGGAACAGGCGCAGGCCCGCCGCGCGTTTCAGCCGCGCGATAGCCAGCGACCGGCGTGCGCGCTGACCGAGCAGGCGCACCAGTTGGCGGTCGAGCGCGTCAATCTGCCGGCGCAGCGCGGCGAGATTCATAGGGCGGATTCCCGGCGGCTCATCCCCGTGCGCGCCGCGGACTTCAGCCGGCGCACCAGTCCGGCTGCCGCACTCGCCGCTTCGCCGGGGGTCGCGGAATTTTCGATGGCAGAAACCAGGGCGGAGCCCACCACGGCGGCGTCGGCCAGTCCGCCCAGGACGGAGACGTGCCCGGGAAGCGATATGCCGAAGCCCACGGCCAGCGGTAGCGACGTGACGGCCCGCGCGCGGCGCACGAGGGCGGGTAAATCTTCCGGCAGCTCGTTTTTGGCGCCGGTGACTCCGGTGCGGGAAATCAGGTAGAGAAAGCCGGAGCTGGCGGCAGCGATGCGGACCAGGCGTTCCTGCGTGGAGGTGGGCGCGGCCAGAAAGACGGTGTCGAGACCCGCGCCACGCACAGCGGCGCAGTACTGGTCCGCTTCTTCAGGGGGCAGGTCGGTAACCAGCACGCCGTCGGCACCATGGCGGGAGGCGGCGTCCGCGAAGCGATCGATGCCTGTCTGGAGGACGGGGTTCAGGTAGCTGAATAGGATTAGCGGGACCTGCGTTTTCGCGCGGAGTTTCTGCACCAGACCCATGATCCCGGCGAGCGTGGCGCCGGCGCGCAAAGCACGTTCGCTGGCCCGCTGGATCACCGGCCCGTCGGCTACGGGGTCGCTGAAGGGCACGCCCAGCTCGATGAGGTCTGCGCCGGCCTCGGCGATGGCCAGGATGATTTGCTCGCTGGCATGAAGCGTGGGATCGCCCGCGGTGACGTAGGCCACCAGTCCGAGCTCCCCTTTCTCGCGGAGCGCGGCGAAGGTCCGGCTGATGCGCGTGCTGGCGTGTTGAGCCGGGCTGCTCATTCGTCCGCTTTCACAGGTGCCGCGAGATGATTTCCATATCCTTGTCGCCCCGGCCGGAGAGATTCAGGATCACAATCGCATCGCGCTGCATCTGCGGAGCGCGGCGGATAAGCTCGGCAATCGCATGAGCCGATTCCAGAGCGGGGATGATCCCTTCGGTGCGCGCCAGGGTCCGCGCGGCATCGAGCGCGGCGGCGTCGCTGGCGGCGGTGTATTCGGCGCGGCCCTGTTCGGCCAGCCAGGCGTGCTCCGGACCGACGGCAGGATAGTCGAGCCCCGCGGAAACGGAATGCGTGGACGCAATCTGACCATCCGGGTTTTGCAGCAGCCAGGTGTGCGTCCCCTGAAGAACGCCCGGGCTGGCGCCCCGGAATCCGGCCAGAGCGGAAAGGCGCGCGGCGTGTTCGCCCAATGCAGCGCCGCGCCCGCCGGCCTCCACGCCGATCATCTTCACGCCCGCGTCGCCGAGAAACGCGTGAAACAGCCCGATGGCATTTGAGCCTCCGCCGACGCAGGCCAGCAAGAAATCCGGCAGGCGCCCTTCGGATTGGCAGATTTGCGCCCGGGCCTCGGTTCCGATGACGGCCTGAAAGTCGCGCACCATCGCCGGGTAAGGATGCGCGCCGAGCACGGAGCCCAGCAGGTAATGCGATTCGCGGACGTTGGTCACCCAATCGCGCATGGCTTCGTTGATGGCGTCTTTCAGGGTGCGACTGCCGGCGTCCACGGAGACCACTTCCGCGGCAAGCATCTTCATCCGCATCACGTTCAAGCGCTGGCGCTCCATATCCTCCGCGCCCATATAGACCGTGCACGCCAGGCCCAGCCGCGCCGCCACGGTGGCGGTGGCCACGCCGTGCTGACCCGCTCCCGTTTCCGCCACCACGCGCCGCTTGCCCATGCGCTGCGCCAGCAGGCCCTGGCCGATGCAGTTGTTGATTTTGTGCGCTCCGGTGTGCAGCAGGTCCTCGCGCTTGAGATACACGCGCGGGCCAGCGAGATGCGCCGTCAGCCGCGCGGCGAATTGCAGAGGAGTGGGACGTCCCGCGAAATTTTTCAGCAGGGAGTCAAGTTCACGCTGGAACGCAGCGTCGGTGCGCGCGGCGGCGTACGCCCGCTCGAGCTCCTCCAGCGGCGCCATCAGCGTCTCCGGGACGTATCGCCCGCCGTAGGGACCGAAGCGTCCCCGCGCATCGGGCCAGGACTGGGTGGCCGCGCTCATCGCTTCGCCGGGTTCCTCCGCTTGTGGCTGGACTGCTCGACAGCGCGAAACAGCGCGCTCATTTTACGCGCGTCCTTTTTGCCCGGACGCGATTCGATGCCGCTGCACACATCCACAGCATAGGGCCGTGCTTCCGCCATTGCCCGGCCGACATTTTGCGCATCCAAGCCGCCGGCCAGGATCACGCGCCCAAACCGCCGCGCGGCCCGCGCTACGCCCCAATTGAATGTCCGGCCGGCGCCGCCGCGGAGCTTCGGGCTGAAGCCGTCCAACAGATACGCGGAAACCGTGGTGTAGCGCCCCAGGCGAGAGACGCGAAATCCCCGGCGTACGCGAAAGGCTTTGATCACCGCGACGCCGGCAGCGATTTTGCGCGCGCTGGCCGGTGTTTCGTCGCCATGCAACTGCACAGCGGCGAGGCGCAGCCGCCGGGCGGTAGCGAGCACTCGTTGCGGCGATTCATTCACAAACACGCCCACCGCACGGACGCGCTTGGGCAGGCGGCCGATAATGCGCGCGGCGTTCGATTCGGAGATGTAGCGAGGACTCCGGGCGCAGAAGTTGAAGCCCAGCATTTCGGCGCCGGCGTCAGCGGCGCGTTTGGCGTCCGCCCAGTTGGTAATCCCGCAGATTTTTACGCGCACCATCTTCGGAATGGAAGAGCACAAGAGGGCCAGCTAAAGCTGGCCCCTACACTAAATCGCGCAGGGCTGCCGCGGGGTCCGCCGCCTGCATCAAGTGTTCGCCGACGAGAAAGGCGTTGAAGCCGGCGGCGCGCAGGCGGGCGATGTCGCCGCGTGTTCGGATGCCGGATTCGCTCACCGCAATGCAGTCGCCGGGCATCGCCTCGGCCAGCTCGAGAGACGTTTCCAGCCGCACCGCAAGGGAGCGCAGGTCGCGGTTGTTTACGCCAATGATGCGCGCGCCGGCGTCACTGGCGCGCTGGAGCTCCTCCCGGGTATGGACCTCCACGAGCGCCTCCATCCCCAGGCCGCGGCCCGTGGTAAGCAACTCGTGCAGCGTGGAGTCGTCCAGAATGGCGGCAATCAGCAGGAAGGCGTCCGCGCCGGCAGAGCGGGCTTCCCAAATCTGCCACGTATCAAAGATGAAGTCCTTGCGCAACACCGGGACCTTCACGGCCTTTCGCGCAGCCGTAAGGTGGGCAATATCACCCCGGAAATAATCCGGCTCGGTGAGGACAGAAAGAGCCGCGGCCCCCGCCTGCTCGAAGCCGCGGGCGAGCGCCGCCGGGTCAAAGTCCTCGCGCAGCACGCCGCGCGACGGCGAAGCCTTCTTGCATTCGGCGATGACGCAGACCGAGTCGCGCACCAGCGCAGCGGCAAAGTCCCGCGCTGGTTCGGCGGTTTCCGCTGCGCGGCGCACCAGCCCGGGCGGAAGATCGAATTTGCGCTGTGCGACGCGGGCGCGGCGCTGTTCGAGGATGCGGTCGAGCACGGTCACGGTTTTGGCAGGGGCGGTCATCCTCGGCGCCAACGGCAGACTCCAGCAGGAGCTGCGCAAAAAGCAATGCTATGTCGCGGCTCCGGCGAAGTCAATTTACGCGGCACAGCCGTTCGTGGCCGTGCGTCCGTTTGCGGCCGGGAGCGAAGAGTTCGACAACACGCACCAAGAGACTGTCTTGGCAGGGAACAAAGAGGCAGGCCAGATTCTCAGAGGAGCGGAGGCGCGGGCCGAAAATATCCACACGCGCGGATTCTTTCCACAGGGCGTGCGGGTTGCGCCCCGCGCCCCTGCGCGCCTATCCTGATGGTGTATGGCCAAGACAGATTGTCCGAAGTGCGGCGGCACGGGGTGGCGCACCGTAGCGCGAGAGGCGGAACGCGGCGCCGCCGCACCGGTTTTGCAGGCCGTGCGCTGCGAATGCACGGCTACAGACCGCGATGCACGTCTGCTGGAACGCGCGCGCATCCCCCGCCGCTACGAGCACTGCGATTTCGACAACTTTGACACGCGCATCTACGGAGGGCAGCCGGGAGGCGAGGCGTGGGACTCCAGCCTGGAGCACGCGCTGCTTGTGGTCCAGGGGTTTGCGCGCGAATATCCGGTGGGCACAGATCACGGGCTGCTCCTGATCGGGCCCTGCGGCGCGGGAAAGACGCACCTGGGAGTCGCGGCGGTGAAGGAAATTGCGCGGCGCGGACATAACGCCATCTTTTACGACTACCGCGAGCTGCTCAAGCAAATCCAGGACAGCTACAACCCGGAGCGGCAGGCCACCGAAATGGAAGTGCTGGAACCGGTGCTGACCTGCGGCCTGCTCCTGCTGGACGACCTAGGGGCCAGCAAGCCATCCCTGTGGGCCCTGGAGACAGTCGGGCATATCCTGAACATGCGGTATAACGAAAAGCGGCACACGCTGATTACCACGAATTTTCTCGACCGCGAAGACGCGGCACCTGGTGGCAAGCCCCGGGCCGTGCCGCTGCCCTCCGGACAGGCTGTCCGCGGCGCGGAGGATTCGCTGGCGGACCGGGTAGGCACCCGCATCCGCTCGCGACTCTATGAGATGTGCCGGACCGTGGAGATTTACTCGGGGGACTTCCGTAAGGAAATCCGCCAGGCCGGGCGCAGCTGAGCGGGCCGTTGGCACCAGCAGATTCCTCGCCCCGATTGACAAATTCGCCCTAAATTGCGTATCCTCTGCGCGATGCAGTGGACAACGGTTCACTGCACTTCCTTCCTTAGCTCTTCCCACAGCGGGAGTATCCGAGGAAGCACCAGTCAAAGTCACCGTATCCCCAGGAGGCACTGGGATGTCGTCCGAATTTGACAACCAAACCACCCAGCCTTCCGCGGCCGTAGCGGCCACGGAAGCCGAAACCCTGAACCCCTCACCCGGCGCGGAAAGCGAAACAGGGAAAAGCGAATCCCCGGTTCCGGAGGCGGAGACTTCCACCCCGGCGCTGGAGGTGTCCGCCAACGGCGATGAAGCTTCTGCCGAGACGATGGACGCGCTGCTGGAGCAGTACTCGAAGCCCCAGGAAGCGCCCGACGAAGCCCTGCCGGTGGAAGGCCGCGTGGTGGCCTTCACCCAGATCGGCGCCGTGGTGGATATCGGCGGCAAGAACGAAGGCCTTATCCCGGCCATCGAGTTTGAGCAGAGTGGCGGCGCGCTCACCGTACTGCCCGGTGAAAAAGTGGAAGTGTATGTCCTGAGCGAGCACCGTGAGGGCTACGTGCTGCTCTCCTACCTGCGCGCGCTGCGCCGGCGCATCTGGGAAAACATCGAAAAATCGCACCGCGAAGGCACGCCGCTTTCCGGCAAGGTGCTGGACCGCGTCAAGGGCGGCCTGGTTGTGGACATCGGCATCCAGTCGTTCCTGCCCGCCTCGCAGATTGAAATGCGTCCCACGCATGACCTGGAGCGCTGGAAAGACCAGGAAATCAACTGCCGCGTAATCAAGATGAACCGCAAGCGCGGCAACGTGGTGGTCAGCCGGAGAGCCATCCTGGAAGTTGAGTTGCGCGGACAGCGCGAGAAATTGCTGGAAACACTCTGCGAAGGAGCGGTGATCAGCGGCAAGGTCAAGAACATGACCGACTACGGCGTGTTCGTGGACCTGGGGGGCCTGGACGGCCTGTTGCACGTCACCGATATTTCCTGGACGCGGGTGGGCAAGCCCTCCGATGTGTTGCACGAAGATCAGGAGATCGAAGTCAAGGTCCTGAAATTCGACCGCGAAAAATTGAAAGTCTCGCTGGGATTGAAGCAGCTCCAGCCGGACCCGTGGGAAGGCGTTGCCGAGCGGTATCCGAAAGGCACGCGGATGCAGGGCAAGGTGCGCAGCGTCACCGACTACGGCGCGTTCATCGAACTGGAGCCGGGCGTCGAGGGCCTGGCGCACGTCAGCGAGATGTCCTGGTCGAAGCGCCCGCAGCATCCTTCGAAGCTGGTCAAGGCCGATGACGTGGTGGACGTGGTGGTGCTGGAGGTGAAAACCGACCAGCGCCGCGTTTCGCTGGGGATGAAGCAGACGACGGAAGATCCCTGGAATGCGCTGGCCGAGAAATATCCCCCGGGCACCGTCCTCACCGGCGAAGTCCGCAGTCTGACGGAATTTGGCGCGTTCGTGGAAATCGAAGATGGTGTGGACGGGATGATCCACGTCAGCGACATCAGTTGGACCGAAAAGGTCAAGACCCCCGGCGACGTCTACAAGAAGGGCGAGAAGGTGGAGTGCAAGGTGCTCAAAGTGGACCGCGAGCACCGCCGCATTTCACTGGGCGTCAAACAGCTGAACGACATCTGGGCGAATTGGTTCGCCGGGCACAAGGTCGGCGCGCTGGTGAAAGGCAAGGTCACCCGCGCGGTGGAGTTTGGCGTGTTCGTCGAGCTGGCGACCGAGATCGAGGCCCTGTGCCACATCTCCGAAATCGAGGGCCGGCGGCGCCGGGACGAAGATGGCGGGGACAAGAAGCCCGTCAAAGGCAAGAAGTCCGGCCCCAAGCTCGAAGTCGGCCAGGAGTACGACTTCAAAATCGTCAAGATGGACGCCGACCACCACAAAATCGGGCTGAGCTATCGCGCCGCGCTGCGCCAGGCCGAGAAGAATGAAATCGCTGAATACCGCGGGAGCAAGGGCAGGTCTACGTTCACGCTGGGTGATATGATTCTGTCGAAGCGCAACTCCGGACTCTGAGGCCGGGGGCACAGCCCACCCGGCGGGCAAGAATCTGCTTGCCTCGGAGCCGGAAAGGATGTAGGAAGACGGGTGCAATGAACGAATCGACGATGACCAAGGCCGATCTGGTGGAAGAAGTCATCCGCGTCACCGAACTCCCGCGGAAGGAGTCGGAGACGGTCGTGGAGACCATATTCGAAAGCATCATCCAGGCTCTGCACAAGGGTGAGAAGATCGAAATCCGCGGCTTCGGGAGCTTCCGCACCCGGCAGCGCGACGGCCGCATCGGGCGCAACCCCAAGACCGGCGCCAAAGTCGAAGTCCCCCCGAAAAAAATCCCCTTCTTCAAGCCCAGCAAGGAGCTGAAGGAGTTCGTCAACCACCGCGCCGCAGCTCCGGCCGGCGCCCAGCAGGGCTGACCCGGCGGCCGGCGCGATGGATTACCTCTGGACTCCGTGGCGCTACCGCTATGTTGCCGGCGCCTCGAAAGAACAAGCCGGCTGCATCTTCTGCGACCTGCCCGCGAAGAATAATGATGCCGTGTCGCTGATCGTGCACCGCGCCAAAAAGAATTTCATCGTCCTGAACCGCTTCCCCTATACCACAGCGCATTCGATGATCGTGCCCTGGGCGCATGTCGCAGACCTCTCCGCCTGCGACGCCGAGACACTCTCCGAAATGATGCAGCTGGCGCAGCAGTTGCAGCGGGCCATCGAAAGCGTTTACCACCCGGAGGGCTTCAACCTGGGGATGAACCTGGGACGCTGCGCCGGCGCCGGTATCAAAGACCATCTCCATCTGCACGTGCTGCCGCGCTGGACCGGCGACACCAGCTTTATGACCAGCGTCGCGGAAACGCGCCTCGAGCCCGAAGACCTGGCGACGACGTACGAAAAACTGCGCCGGGGCCTGGAGGCAGGATGAAGGTCGTCTGTCTGGACGCAGTGGCGGAATCCCTGCCCGGCCCGTGGCAGCCGGCCGACGTTGCGCGGGTGAACAACAGTGTGGTACGCATCGCGAAAATTCAAGGCGAGTTTCCCTGGCACCATCACAACGAGGACGAGCTGTTCCTGGCCTTTCGCGGCGAATTCACGCTGGAGACCGAGGGCCACGGCAATTTCTCCCTGCGGCCCGGCCAATGCATCCTGGTCCCCGCGGGCACGCGCCACCGCCCCGTCGCGCGCGAAGAAGCCGTCATCCTGCTCTTCGAGCTGCAAAAGACCAAGCAGTATGGCGAACAGCCATAGTTTTTCTGTGTGTTCTCTGTATCCGCTGCGCTCTCTGTGCTCTCTGCGTCTCGGTGAGATGTTTCGCACCCTACGACCGTCCCGAAGCTTTGGGACGGCCGAACGGGTGTTCAATCTTTTCCTTCTTTCCGTCGCGGTCGCGGAATAGAATCTTATGTTTTGAAGATGGAGAATGGTGCGTGAATCTGGCCCTCACTGAAGAACAAGCATTGCTGCAACGCACGGTGCGCGAATTCGCGGAAGCGGAAGTGAAGCCCCTGGCCCGCCATCTCGATGAATCCGGCGAATTCCCGCGTGAGACGTTCCGCAAGGCCGCGGAGCTGGGCCTGACCGGTGTGGCCATCCCCGAAGCCGAAGGCGGCGCGGGCTTCGACCACGTCAGCTACGCGATTGTGGTCGAGGAGATTTCACGGGTCTGCGCGTCCACCGGCGTCATCCTCTCTGTCCAGAATTCGCTCTACTGCGACCCCATCCACCGGCTGGGCACCGAGGAGCAGAAGAAGAAATTCCTGATCCCGTTCGCGAAGGGCGAAAAAATCGGCTGCTACGCGCTCACCGAGCCGCAGGCCGGCTCGAACGCCGCAGCGCTGGCGACCAAAGCGGTGCTGCGCGGCGACACCTATATCGTCGACGGCACCAAAGCCTGGATCACCAACGGCGGCGCCGCAGACGCCGCCCTCGTGTATGTGAATACGGCGCCCGAAAAAGCGGAAAAGGGGATCACCGCGCTGGTGGTTGAGAAAGGCACGCCGGGATTCAAGGTAGGAAAGGAAGAGAAGAAACTGGGCATCAACGCCACGGCCTGCACCGAACTCAGCTTCACGGATTGCCCGGTCCCCGCCGCGAACCGCATCGGGGCCGAAGGCGAAGGCTACAAGGTCGCGCTCTCGACCCTCGACGCCGGCCGCATCGGCATTGCCGCGCAGGCCGTGGGCATCGCCCAGGGCGCGTTCGAAGAGGCCCTGCGGTACGCGCAGCAGCGTATGGCGTTCGGTCAGCCGATCGCGCACTTCCAGGCCATCCAGTTCATGCTCGCGGATATGAGCACGGAAATCGAAGCCGCGCGCCTGCTGACCCGCCGCGCCGCCTGGAAACACGACACCGGCGGGCGCTTCACCCTGGAAGCCTCCATGGCCAAGCTGTTCGCCAGCGAGATGGCCACGCGCGTCACGCACAAGGCCATCCAGGTCCACGGCGGCTACGGCTACAGCCGGGAATATCCCGTGGAGCGGATGTACCGCGACGCGCGCATCACCGAAATCTACGAGGGCACCAGCGAAATCCAGCGCCTGGTCATCGCCGCCAACGTGCTTCGGTCTTATTAGCGTGCAGAGTGGACTACTGGGATTTTAGAGCTGATTCCATTCCTCGAGACTGATTCTCCGACCCAAGATGGCTTGGGTCTCGCGGAGCATCATGCGAAGCTGAGGGACCGAGTATTCATCATTGGAGGGGATGGCCAGGCGATTCTCACCTCGGACCAGAAAGCGGTGTCGTGCCCCGGAGAATGGGCCTTCAAAACCAAGTTTCCGCAGACGGCGGATGAATTCGGCGCGCTTACAGGGTGTCCACCGGCTCACGCGCCGGCTCCTTATTCAAGTCGATTCCCGCGAGCACCGGAAGGCGATGACCCAGCTTGAGACCGACGAGAAGCCAGTCCTCAAGCGTGGAGCGCAGCTCCTCCGCACAATCACGCAAACTCGACCCAAACGCCACTACGCCTGCGCAGGAGGGGATGCGTCCGCCAAAGGTCCCGTCCTCAAGCTTGTCGTAGACCGCTTCTGACAGGGCCTGGGTCACATATTCGCTGAGGATGAAACGAGAGGCCATATCCATTATTATACCTGCGGGCAGTCGACCTGGGGCTTCAAATCTCCGGGAGCTCTGGACTGGCCGGAACCTAGTCTTCGCAAACGTGCGCGGAAGGAATCTAGACCGCCCATCCAGCCGAAAGGATTTCCAGCGGTCCTGCCGACAGGAGGTACATGATGGAGCACGAATTCGATGACCTCGTCCGGCGCTACGAAACGGGCCAGATCTCTCGCCGACAGCTTCTCGCGTCTCTGGCCGCGTGTTGCGCGGTGACGCCTGCTGCGGCGCGCGCGCAGAGTTCCCCGGCCAAAATTGAAGTTGCCGGCTGGGACCACATCGCCCTGCGCGTCTCCGACGTCGAGCGCTCCAAGCGCTTTTATGTGGATCACCTGGGCTGCACGGTGCGGTCCGAGGCCACAGGCATCGCCATGCTCAATGCGGGCCAGGACTGGGTTGCATTATTTGACGACCGCCCGCTCACCACCAGACTCCCGCGCCCCGCCGGCCCCGGCGTGGATCACATCGCGTTCCGCTCCGTTCTCCGCAGCTTCGACGAACGCATGACCGCTCTCCGCGCGCGCAGTCTCAACCCGGTTTCTCCCCCCGGCACCGGCCGGGTCTATTTCAAAGACCCCGACGGCATCGTTTTGCAACTGTCGTAGCCGTGGCCCTGCAACCTGACACCTGAAACCTGTATCCTTATCTGTGTGCTGACACTCGACTGCGGCGCCGAATTCGACCCCGCGCGCGACGCGGAATTTTTCTCCGCCCTGCCGCAGCGCCCGACTGTTTTCAGCGTCGAGCTGCGCGACCCCGCGGCACGGCCCTATCTGGCCCGTTCGGCCAACCTCCGGATGCGCCTCGAACGCCTGCTCGGCCCTCCGGACCCCGCCGCAAAGCGCCTGAACCTCCGGGAACTGGCCGCCCGCGTCCGCTATCGCATTGTAGGCTCCGCGTTCGAGCAGGCGCTGCTGTTCTACGACCTGGCCCGCGCCCTGCACCCCGCGCGGTACCGCGCCCTCCTGCGCCTGCGGCCTCCCGCGCTTCTCAAGGTCAGCCTGCGCAACGCCTATCCGCGCTGCTACGTCACGCGTCGCCTCCTCAACGACGGCGGCTTCTATTTCGGCCCCTTCTCCTCCCGGGGCGCCGCCGATGCTTTCGCCGGGGAGTTCCTCAATTTTTTCCGCATCCGCCGCTGCCAGATCAAGATTCGCCGCGACCCTGCCTTTCCCGGCTGCCTGTATTCGGAAATGAAGATGTGCCTGGCTCCCTGCTTCGCCGGGTGCAGCGACGAGCAATACGCCGCGGAAACTTCGCGCGTGGTGCGGTTTCTCGAGACCGGCGGCGCCTCGCTGGCCTCGGAGCTCGAGGCCGAACGCCAGACCGCCAGTGCCGGCGAAGACTTCGAGCGCGCCGCAGCCATCCACAAGAAACTGGACAAGGTGAGTGCCGTGCTCCGCGGGCTGCCGGATTTGCCGCGCCGCATCCCGGATCTGCACGCGCTCGCGCTGCAACCTGCGGCGTCGGAAACAACTGTGGCGTGTTTCGCCGTCCGCGGCGGGCGGATCGCCCAGCCATTCTTCCTCGACTTCGGGCAGCTCGCCGGCCAGCCGCGCTCGGCCGAGGAAATGTTTCGCGATCACCTGGAATCGCAAACCGAGCCCTCGCCGCCTGCCCCGGGCTCCGCAGGAGGCGAAGAGCGCAGCCCGCCCGAGTCTGCCCGCGAAGAACAAGAAGATCACCTGTCACTTCTGGCGCGCTGGTTTTACTCCAAACCGCGCGCCGGGGAAATCTTCTTTCCCCAGCCGACGCGGGGGACCGCAGCCGGACTGGCGTGGCCGTATCGCCGCATTCTTCGCGGATGCTCGCGCGTCCTGGCCGCAGGCCGGGGCCCGCAGGTCCAGCGCCGATGACGCCGCTGGCCACCCCCGCAGGCACGGACCAATTTGTTTCCCGGTTCGCCGGCCGCGCCGCCCCGGGTCATTTCCGCGCCGCGCAGGGGTTGGCGTGGTCTTCCATCGGCATCGGCACCTATCTCGGTCAGCCGGATGAGAAAACCGATGCCTCCTATGCTGCCGCCGTCGCCGCAGCGGTCCGCGGCGGAATCAACGTCCTCGATACCGCCATCAATTACCGCTTTCAGCGCAGCGAACGCGCTATCGCCGCGGCGTTGCAGCAGCTGTTTGCCGAGGGCTTTTCGCGGGACGAGCTGATTGTCTGCACCAAGGGCGGCTACCTCACCCCCGACGGGGGAATGCCTCCGGATCCTCACGAATATTTTGACCGTGAATTTTTCGCATGCGGAGTGATGCGACCGGAAGAGGTGGCCGCAGGCTGCCACTGTATCTCCCCGCGTTACCTCGCCGATCAGCTCTCCCGCAGCTTGCGCAACCTGGCCCTGGACAGCGTGGACATCTATTATCTGCACAACCCGGAAACGCAACTCGGTGAAGTTTCGCGCGAAGAGTTCAACCGCCGGTTGCGGGCGGCATTCGAGTTCCTGGAAGCCGCGGTCGCGGCGGGAAAAATTCGCCTCTATGGAATGGCGACATGGAACGGATTTCGCCAGACCCTGCGCGCTGCCGATTCTCTGCCGCTGGCCGAAACCGCGGCGCTGGCGCGCGAGGTGGCCGGCGACGCGCACCATTTCCGCGTCATTCAGATGCCCTTCAACCTGGCGATGCCCGAGGCGCTGGCGCAGCGCAACCAGATGGTGAACGGCCGCGCCTGCGCGGTGTTGGATGCCGCGGTTGAGCTGGGTATCACGGTGGTGGCCAGCGCATCGCTGCTGCAAGGACGGCTTGCCCGGAATCTGCCGCCGCGGCTGGCCGAAGTATTCGGCCTGGAAAGCGACCTGCTGCGGGCGCTGCAGTTCACGCGCTCCACGCCGGGCATTACCACCGCGCTGGTGGGGATGAGCCGCGCGGAGCACGTCGCCGAAAACCTGCAGCTCGCCGCCACCGCTCCGGCGCCGCTGGAGGAATTTCAGAAGCTGTTCGGAGAATAGCGAACGGAATGGCGGGAGGCATCCGCCGCTACAGCTCCCGCATCCACGCGCGGATGGCTTCACCGACGGCGTTCAATTTTCCGGCGAAGAAGTGGTCTGCATCTTCCACGAAGATCACGCGCTTGGGCCCGGGAATGCGCGCGGCCACGTCTTCTACACCGGCGCGACGGCCAAACTCATCGCGCGCTCCTTGGACCAGCAGGATGGGCTTCCGGCAGCCGGCGAGATAGCCGAGGTCAGACTTGTCGGCGGGGATGCCCAGGCCGATCAGCCGCGTGACGCGAGCGTCGCCACATCCCGCGCGCAGTCCCACCCACGCGCCAAAGCTGAAGCCCGCCAACAGCAGCGGCGTCCCCGGGCATTCCGCAGACAGGAAATCGAGCGCGGCGCGAACGTCTTCGAGTTCGCCATTTCCCTTGTCATGCTGGCCCTGACTCAATCCTGCGCCGCGGAAATTGAAGCGCAACACGGGCAAACCCAGCCCGTGCAGAGTTTTCGCGGCCTGAAAGACCACCTTGTTGTGCATGGTGCCGCCAAAGAGCGGATGCGGATGGCACACCAGCACGGCCATGACCGGGCGCGGCTCGGCCACAGTCCAGTAGAGCCCTTCCAGGCGTCCTGCTGGGCCTTGGATCGTCACCGTGCGATGGAAAACTCCGGTCACCGGACAGCGGTCCAGCCGGAACAGTCTATCGGAGTGGTTAAATGGCGCAATCTCTTTCCCGGAATAGGAAAACGCTTACTCGTTTCCCAACTCATCCAAGAATTCTCCCATGATTCTCGTTGCGCCGTGGCGCGAACAATGCTACGTTTTCCTCCTCGGAAAAGGGTGAGGGAGGACGGTCCACACGATGATGAGCGCCAGTGAACGGCGCGGCTCGCGCCGCTTTAGTTTGAACCTTCCCATCTCTCTTCGTCTTCCCGGTGATTCTTCCCCGAGCACGCAACAGGCGGAAACCCGCGATGTCAGTTTTCGAGGCCTGTATTTCAACCTGCCCTCTGAAATCGAAGCGGGTGCGCCGCTGGATTTCGTGCTGACGCTGCCCAAGGAAATCACCCTGGCGGGTGACGTGCAAATCCGCTGCTTCGGCGAAGTTCTGCGCGTGGACCACGAGTCCGGCCGCTGCGGGGTGGCCGCTAAAATCAACCGCTATGAATTCCTTCCTGTTGCCGGCGCGCCGGTTGGCCACGCCTGACCCGCAGCCTTCTTCTGACAGAATCTCCTCCTCGGAGTAAGATAACTCCGTCCGGCCGGGCGTGGTGGGGACGATTCCGAGCAGCCGCCGGCCGGGGGAGCGCTGTATGAGCCAACGTGATGCCGCCGCTGCACTGGAAGAGCTGAACGACGATGCCGTGCTGCCCCATCCCGTCCGCCTGCGCGACCTCATCCTCCGTGTGCAGCTGGACGCCGCCGCCGCGCTGGAATTGAACCGCGAGTTCCAGAACTACCTTTCGCATTTCGGTGAAACGCAGAAAATCGGCCGCGGGATTCTGGAGAAGCTGGCCGGCGCGCAGCCCAAGTCCGCCTGATTCGTCCACCCCTGCACGGTTCGGGAGATGCCGGTGAATTCGCGACAGACCCTGCTGATTGACGCCGACGACACGCTGTGGGAAAATAACATCTTCTTCGAAGAAACCATCGAGAGGTTCATTTCCCTGATCGAGGGATTCGGGTTCGCGCGCGGCTACGTACGCCGCATCCTCAACGAGACCGAAAAACGCAATATCCGGCAGTTCGGTTACGGCGTGCGCAGCTTCGAGAAATCCCTCGAAGAAACCTATCTGAAGCTCTCCGGCAACATGGCGCGACGCGAGACCCTGGCGGAGATCCGCAACCTGGTGCGCGAGCTGGAGGGAACTCCCCCGCGCATCATCGACGGCGTGCCGGATACCCTGGCCTACCTGGCCTGGCATCACCGCCTGATCCTGTTCACCAAGGGCGAGCCTGCCGAACAGGCCGGCAAAGTGGAGCGCTCCGGGCTGCACTCGTTCTTCGAAGCCATCGAGATTACCGGTGAGAAGGACGCCCCGGCTTACCGCCGCGTGGTCAACCAGCACCGCATTGTCAAGGAGAACGGCTGGATGATTGGCAACAGCCCGCGCAGCGACATCAACCCGGCGATGGAGGCCGGGCTGAATGCCGTCTTCATCCCTCATTCCGCCACCTGGGAGCTGGAACAATCGGAGGTCCGGAGCGGCCCCGGCAAGCTGCTCATCCTGTCCCGCTTCGCCGAACTCCGCCAGCATTTCTGAACCGTAGTGCAGGCTTGCAGCCTGCACGCCCCATCAGGAAGAGACCTCCAATTTGGCTCTGGTATCCGCGACCGACGTATTAGTATCCATATTCCGGGGGAATCCATATGAGCACACCTGCAGCCACGCCCATCACCCGCCCGACGGCCATCGGCCCCGAGTCCGACTGGCGGCGCGAGTTCTACGATTTCGAAAACGTCGTTTATCTCAACGCCGCCGGCAACGCGCCTATCCCCCGCGTGGCGGTGAAGGCTCTGGAGCGCGCCGTGGAGATGAAAAAACTCCCGTATCTCCAGGAAGACGAGCACTACTTCGGCCTGCCCGACCGAGTGCGCGCCCTGTTGGCACGCCTCATCGGCGGCCAGCCGCAGGAAATCGCCGTGACCACCGGCGCCTCCACGGGTCTGGCGGCAGTGGCCCGCGGGATGGAATGGAAACCGGACGACGAAGTCCTGATCGCCCACGGGGAGTTTCCCGCTCACTTCAGCACGTTCGTTCCCCTGGCTCACGCCGGCAAGCTGCGTGTCCAGGTGGTCGAGCGGGCCGGCGCGAACATCACGGCGGACGACTTCATCGCCCGCATCGGGAAAAACACGCGGCTGGTTTCCGCCAGCCTGGTGCGCTTTGATGATTCCGCCCGGCTGGATGCCGCCCGTCTGGCCGCCGCGTGCAAATCCGCCGGCGTGTATTTCCTGCTCGACGTCAGCCAGGCCGCCGGGGCGGTGCCGCTCGATATCCGCGCAATGGGCGCTGATTTCGCCGTCTGTTCGGGATACAAATGGCTGCTCAGCCCCTTCGGCACGGGATTTTTCTGGATCCGCCAGGAACTGGTCGAGCAGATGCAACGCCAGCCGTTCTACTGGATGGCATTGCAGGGCGCGTCGAAGTTCCACTCGCTGTCGTTTCAAACTTCGCAGATCGTGCCGGAGCGGGACGAGGCCCGCCGCTGGGACGCGCCCGAGACCTCCAGTTTTTTCCACCTCGCCGTGATGGAAGCCTCTCTCGAATTCCTGCACCGCGTGGGCGTTCCCGTCGTCTGGCAGCACATCGAGGGGCTGCTGCAGCAGGTGGCCGAACGGCTTCCGGTGGACCGTTGCGTCCTTTCCAGTCCTCGGCCATCGGAATCGCGGGGCCCTTACGTCTGCGTGAAGGGGCGTTCGCCCGAGCGCACCAGCGAGCTGTACGGCCGGCTGCGCGAGGAGAAGATTTACGTCTCCCTGCGCGAAGCAGCCCTGCGCATCGCTCCGCACCTGTACAATACGCCGCGGGATATGGACCGGCTGCTCGCGGTCCTGGCCGTCTGACCCCCACCGCCGGAGGCTGCCTTGCTGTGAGCGTCCCGACTGAACCTTCAGGTCTGCGCGTCGCGGTGATGGGCGCGGGCGCTGTGGGCTGCTATTTCGGCGGGATGCTGGGGCGCGCCGGAGCCGAGGTGACGCTGATCGGGCGACCCGCTCACGTGGAGGCCATCCGCCGCGACGGCCTGCGGATGGACTCCGTCCACTTTCAGGAGTCCGTGCGCATCTCCGCGGTCACCTCTGCGGATGCCGTGCGCCATGCGGACCTGATCCTGTTCTGCGTGAAGACGCTGGATACCGCGCAGGCAGCCCGCGACATCGCTCCGCATCTCCAGCCCGGCGTGATTATCGTAAGCCTTCAGAACGGCGTCGAAAACGTGGAAGAAATGCACGCGGCGGCAGGCCTGGAGGCCATCCCCGCGGTGGTCTATGTGGCCGCCTCGATGCCCGCGGCGGGGGTGGTGAAACACGCCGGGCGCGGCGACCTGGTGATCGGCCACGCGTCGCGGCAAGAAGATGTCGCCCGCGTGGCCCGCTGGTTTTCCGGCGCCGCTGTGCCGTGCCGCATCTCCGAGAATATCGAAGCAGACCTGTGGACCAAGCTCATCTGGAATTGCGCCGGCAACGCCGTCACAGCGCTGGCCCGCGCCAGCTATGGCCAAACGGCGCGCAACGACCTGGCCTGGGAAATGGTCACCGCCGTGGCCCAGGAAGCCATCGCCGTGGCCCGCGCCGCCGGGGTCGTGCTTCCTCCGATGGACCTCATCGCCGGGGCCCGAAAATTGGCGATGGACCTCGGCGACGCCACCTCCTCGACCTCGCAGGACGTCCGGCGCGGCAAGCGCACGGAAATTGACGCGCTGAACGGCGTGATAGTCCGCCGCGGAAAACAACTTGGAGTCCCCACGCCGGTCAACCACACCTTGTACGCCCTGGTGAAACTGCTGGAGGAGTCTCTTTCCTGACAGGGATTCAGTTCTCAGTTGTCAAAGTTCAGTCTTCCAATCTCTTGCCTCTGAAATCTATTTCTTCCTCTGCGTCCGCTGTGCGCATTTTGCACCCTGAGCGGAGTCGAAGGGTGTCTCTGTGGCCATTCTGGTTCAAGGCAGGAACGGTCGGAAGGGGATTCGCACCACGGCTTCGAGTTCCACCGGCTCACCGCGCCGTTCCGCCGGCCGGAATTTCCATCGGGACAGCGCCTGCATCGCATTCTGATCCAGTTGCACCTCGACTCCGCGCACCAGCTGGATGCTGTCCACAGACCCGTCTTTGCGGATGATTGCGTAGAGCACCACTTCTCCCTGAACTCCCGCATCGGCCAGCGCGGGCGGATAGTTCGGGTCCACCTTGCGCAGAGGCACCGGCCCGGTCAGGTCTGCCGGGTTTTCTTCGCGCAGCAGCCCGCGCAGGCCCGGTGCACTCGCTTCGCTCGCTGAACCCAACGGGGCAAAATTCAGCACCCAGCTCCCGGTGGCGCTGGCCAGGTTGGGCATGTTGACATGCAGCGTGTAAATCTGCCTGGGTCCGAGCACTTCCTCGGCGATGCCCGCGCCAGGACGCGTCGCCGCGCTGTTTGCGGTCCCCGGTTGCGCCGCAGGACGCATCGGTGCCGCGCGCAAATCCAGCGGCTTACCCAGCGAGGGCCGCGCAGGGAGCGGTGTGGCGGGTGCAGGAGCGGGCACAGGCGCGCTACCGGAGCCACTTCCCGGATTTCCACTGCCGCCCAGACCCGCGATGGGCTGCGTATTGGCCGGATTGCCTCCACTGATGTAAACGTCCGGAATTCCGCTGAACTTTGAGCTGCCCTCTCCTCCGCCGTTCCCATTCCCATTGTTCCCGGCGGAGCCCGAGTTCGAACCGTCCGGTGAAATCGAAAGCCGCGCGGAAAGATTCCCCGGCGGCACTTCCACTTCAGGCTGCGGCGCCGCGGGTGAGGCAGAGAGCGCAATCAGATTTTTCATCACATCGCTGCCGCCGGGAATCCCATCCGGACCGGGCGGCGCGACCGGGTCCAGTGTGGAGGATGAGCCGGCCTCGCCCGGCGCAGGACGCCCCCGCCGCTGCGCGAGTACCACAGGCTTTACAGCCAGCCGCGGCTTCTCGACAGCTGCCTGCGATACAGCCAGCGGGATTTCACCCGGCAGCGCCTGCGGATTCTGCATATCCGGCGCGGCGAGGTCTGCCACGCGTGTCGCCGTGCGCGCGCGCGCGCGTGTTACCACGGGTGCTCGGACGCGCAGCCGGGGCCGCGCCGGTTCCGGGGCCCTGGCCCACTGCACGATGTTCGGAAGTTCGGGAAGGATCTTGGGCGGGTCCGGCGGAGCCGAAGGCTGCACCAGCAACTGTCTGGGGTGGGTAACCCGGGGTGGCGACGCGATGATAGTCTGCCGGGGATGAAATGTGTCTGCGCCGCGCTGCGGCTCCTTAATGGCCGCGCGCGGCCGCGCCGATTCTTTGGCGCGCGGGGCCCGCGGCGCTATCAGCGGCAGGTCATTCGCCGCCCCATGCCACACGAGTTCAATCCTCGGCGCGTCCAGCGGGGGGCGCGGAACAAAACGTCCCCAGCCGAACAGCGGTGCGTTCACGAGAAAGACGTGCGTCAGAAACGAGAGAGCAAAAATGCGGATCGGCGTGGCCGCCCGGTGCCAGAAATCGCCGAAATATCGCGGCTGGGGTCCGTGGACCGCATGCAGCCGGTTCTTGCCCACGGCCAGCCGCAGGTTGACTAGAAACGTCCCGCGCTTGGACTCCCAGACCACGCCCAGCCGGGGCCCCGAAAGCGGCCGGGGCAATGGAGTATGGGTGGAGGGGGCTGCCGGGCGCACGGGTGAAGTGCCCCCCGGCGCGGGGCCGCGCCCGGCGCGCGAAGCCGGCGTTCTTGCGGTCTTCTCCATTCCACTCGATTATACCCCCGCCGTTGGCTGCGGGCTGGAAAAGGCTTGCCGCGCAGGGACGATTCTGCCAAGATGAGCGCGACCTCCAGGAGTCCGCCGTGAGCCGTATCCCCCGCTGGCTGCGCATTGCCCTCTACGTGCTGGTACCGGTGGTCGCCGTGGCCCTGGCGCTCCCTTATTTCCTCGACGTGGACCGCTATCGCCCGATGATCACCTCGGCGATTGAAAAGGAGACCGGCCGAAAAGCGAGAATCGAAAAAATCCGTGCGCGCTTGATCCCCCAGGTGGGCTTCGTAATTGAAAACTTTACCCTGGGCAACCCCGCGGGTTTTCCGGAAGGCAATGTGTTCAGCGTGGAGGCCATCCGCGGCAGCCTGGCCTGGGGCCCGCTGCTCTTCAACAAGGAATTCCAGCTCAGTTCCATCGAGTTGGTGAACCCGCGCATCTCTCTGCTGGACGACGACCGCGGCAAGAACAACTACGACTTCAGCGCCGCCGTGACCCCGAAGGCCGGACCCGCCGCATTCCGCATCGCCGATATCGGCAGCATCGAGCTGACGGGCATCGAGCTGACCATGGGCCAGGTCAGTTCCAGCCGCAAGCGCGCCCCCGTTCAGCTGGTCAAAGTCTCCCACCTCGACGCCGAGCTGAGCGACATCGCCCTGGACGTCAAGAAGTTGAAGCAGTGGAAAGTGGACGCCGCCCTCGACGGCGTGCAGATGGAGGTCCCCGGCTTGCGCGGGGCCATTGCGTTCAAATCCGGCGAGTTCAAGCTGCGCGACGGCAAGGCCGAATCCAAGTACGAAATCCAGGTGGGCAGCGCAGGTTCCGCGCGCGGCACCCTGCTGGTCTCAGACATCGAGCGCGCCGTCGCCGAATTTGACGTCAAGGTCGGCGTCCTCGATGTGGACCGGCTGATGGGCGCCGCGGCTCCCTCGCCTGCCGCCACGCCGCCGCGCTCCGGCAGGAGCGAGTTGCTGGCGAAGGGCCGCGTCTCCGCCGACAAAATCCGTTTCGCGCCTTACGAAGCCACCGGCGCCAGCGCAGACGTCCGCTTGTACACCGACCGCGTCGAGGTCTGGCCCATCTCCCTGGCGCTTTACGGCGGCAGCTTGCAGCTCTCCGCGCGGCTCGACCGCCGCCAGGTCCCGGAGCGTTTTTCCTCAAATATCCAGGTCCGCAACCTGGACGTGGCGCAAGCCGCCGCTGCATCGCCCGACACCCGCGGCAAAATGACCGGCACAGCCGAGATGGACTTGCAAGTTTTCGGCTCGATGGGCGCGGGCTTGATGGATTCGCTCTCCGGGTCCGGCAATTTTACCGTGGTCAACGGCCGCTTCCCGGGAGTGGATATGGGCAAGGCCGTGCAAAACCTGGTCAAGTTGCAGCGTGTGCTCTCCTTCGGCCAGATTGGAGGGAACTTCGGGGGCGAGGTCAGCTTCTCCAGCATCGCCGGCGACCTCGCGCCCGGCAACGGACGCGTGGCCAGCCGCCGCATCCACGTGGACTCCTCGCAGGCCACCGTGGATATGGGCGGCAGCTTCGGATTCGACCAGACCCTCGACTACGATGGCACTGCCGTGCTGGCCAAAAGCTCCGGCGGGCAGGTCGAAAACCCGGTGGACGCGATCGGCAAAGTCTTCGGCGGCGTGATGAAGCAGACCGTGGGACGCATCAGCCTGCCGTTCGCCGTCCGCGGCACGTTTCAGAATCCGAAAATCCAGCCCGGCCGCGGCCTGCCCGGCGTCTCCACCGCTCCCACCACCACCCAGGCTTCGCAGACGCAGACCACCGAGCAGCAACCTCAGAAGAAAAAATCCATTTTCGATATCTTTAGAAAACCTTGAGCCATCCGGCGCTCGCAGCGCGCCGCAGGCGATTTACTTTGAGCCTTTGGTGGACAACCTCACCCTATACACGGCCTTATCCGCGGTGATGAACAGCGTGGAGCCATCCTCTCCGAAGGCACAGTTTGCCGTGGCCGTGCCCAGCACAAAGCTTCCGATGTGCGTACCGTCCGGCGCGAAGACGTAGAGCCAGCCCGGGCCGGAAGCGAACAGGTTGCCCTGCGCGTCCACTTTCAAGCCGTCGGGACCGCCGGGGCCGTTCTTCTTGAACTGCGACGCATCGCCGAAGATCTTGCCTTTTCCGAGCGTGCCGTCGGGCTTGACTTCGAAGACGTGCCACTTGAACTGGTCCTGCGCGATGTCGGAGAGATACAGCAGCTTCTCATCCGGAAAGAACGCTATCCCGTTCGGCGCTTTCAGGCTCTTGGTCAGCACAGTAAGCTTGCCGTTCTTTGCGAGGCGATAGACACCCTGGAAGTCCAGCTCCTTGGCGGGATCGTCGAAGGCTTTGGGCAGACCGAACGGCGGATCGGTGAAATACATATCGCCTTTGGACGAGAAAATCACGTCGTTGGGACTGTTGATGCGCTTGCCCTGGTAGCGGTCGACCAGCGTCGTTTTTGTCTTGTTGTCGTCGTGCAGGCGGGAGATGCGGCGGTCGCCGTGCTCGCACATCACCAGCTTGCCGTTGGGATCCAGCGCCAGGCCGTTGGAGCCGGGCTCTTTTCCGGGGAACGGCTGGAGTCCTGTGTATCCGCTGGGCTTGAGGAAGATTTTTTCTCCCTCCCCGGGCTTCCACTGATAGATGGCGTTGCGCACCACGTCGGAAAACAACAACTCGTTAGTGGCCTTGCACCACAACGGCCCCTCGACCCAGTCGTGGCCGTCGGCGATTTTTTCGAGATTGGCGCTCGTGGGCACAAGCTGGTCGAACCGCGGGTCCAGCCGCTCGATGCGGTAAGTGAGCTGCGGTTTGGGCACATCCGCAGGTTTGGCCGGGGCGGTTTGCGGCTGGGTCGAACAGGCCACAGCCAAGCCGGCGAGTACGACGCCATAGCGGATCAGAACCCGTCCGGCGCGTTCGGCGGTGTACGGAATGAAACTCGGAAGCGTCATGGGGTTATTTCCCCGCAGGCTGCGGGCGGATGCCGGGGATGTTCAACCGAGTCTTGTAGAGCCCGCTGCGCGTGCACAGGTACAGCGTCTTCCCGTCGTCATCTCCCCAGGCCATGTTGTGGATGTGTCTGGGCGCGCGGATGGTTCCCAGGTGTTCGCCGGCGGGCGAAAGCACCCAGAGTCCGCCCGGGCCGGAGACGTAGAGGTTTCCCTGCTGGTCCACCTTGATGCCATCCAGGGCGTCTTCGCCCGGCGCCGGGGTCATGTCGAAAAACACCTTTCCGCCGGCCAGCGTGCCGTCGGGCTGCACATCATAGCGCATCACGACTTTTTTCTTCTCGTCCCAGTTGCCGACGTAGAGGAACTTTTCGTCCGGCGAGAACGCGATGCCGTTGGGGCCTTTCAATTCGCTGTTCAGCAGCGTCAATTTGCCGTCGGGCGAAAGCCGGAAAATGCCGCTGTAGGGGAGTTCCTTGCGCGTATCGTCGTAGAACTTGGGCAGGCCGAACGGCGGGTCGGTGATGTACAGCGAGCCGTCGGACTTATACACCAGGTCATTGGGGCTGTTCAGGCGCTTGCCCTGATAGCGGTCGGCAAGAACAACCTCGTTGCCGCCGGCGTCGAGCCGCACGACGCGCCGGTTGCCGTGCTGGTTGACGACCAGACGTCCCTGGGCATCGAGCGTGAGGCCGTTCGAGCCCGGCTGGCCGTACTCAGCGATGTCTGCGCCGCGGTAGCCGCTCGGGGTGCGGAAGACTTCCAGCGACTCCGTCTTCGGCGTGTATTTGTAAATGATGTTGCTGTTGGGGTCGCTGAACAGCAGGTAGTTGCCCTCCGGCACCCAGATGGGTCCCTCGGTGAACTTAAACCCCTCGGCGAGCTTCCAGATTTTCGGATTAGGCCCGACGATGGCGTCCATCCCCGGCAGTCGCCGCTCGATGTCCACGTTGACTTCGCTCACCGGCGAGGCAACGGGCACCGTGGCGCCGGGGAAGAATTCCAGGCGCGCATAGCGCATCCAGATGAAGTTGGTCGGCGGGTTGGAGATGGGCCCGTTGATTCCGAAGATGGCCAGTTGAATCTGCTGGCCGGGCTTCACGTTGCGGCCGATGACCAGGCGGTTCGGAGAATTCCATCCGCTGACTACACTGCCGCCCATCTGTCCCAGCGCGCGGGGGAGTTCACCATCCACCCAGACCTCGGCGTAATCATCCAGCGCAGTTTCAAAGACCACTGTCGTCCCAGCCGTATCGAATTCACCCAGGCGCGCGGGGATGGTGACGTTGATGCGGTACCAATTGAAGCAAATGCGGCCTGTGGCGCGGCGTTTCTGGAGCGAATCGGCAGAGATGATTTCCCACTTCGAATCGTCGAACCCGGCCACACCGGCTTTCGGCATGTAGTCGTAGGTTTTGATGGGGGCTCCTGTGGGCTGGCCGTCCGGGCCCGGGCCCTTGAAATCCACTTCGATGATGCGCGTGTCGCTGTAGCGCCACGCCCCTTTGACTTGGCTGACGCCATCCCCGGTAGCCAAATCAATGGCGGCCAGCGGCATGCCCGCCGGCACAGCCCCAGGCGAATCGGCCTGCGCCGCGAGCGGCGCAGCCAGGAACAGGGCAAGAGCTGCCCGTGCAATGCAGGATTTCATTTTCCACCTCCGCGGACGGGTTTTTCCGTGACGGCAGCGCCGGCGATGGCGATGTCCTCATCTTCCTGGGGCGTGTTGCCGCTGACGCCGATAGCGCCGATGACTGACCCGCCCACCAGGATGGGCACTCCGCCTTGCAGCGGCGTGGCGCCGGGCAGGACGAGCGTGGCTGCGCGACCGTTCTTAATCTGCTCTTCGAAAATGCGGCTCGGGCGACGGAAGCTGGCCGCGGTGCGGGCCTTTCCAATTCCCACCTCCACGCTGGCCACCTGCGTGTCATTCAAGCGGTGCAGAAGCATCAAATGCCCGCCGTCGGCCACGACAGCGATGACCACGGTGGCCCCGCGTTTGAGCGCTTCGGCCTCCGCAACGGCGGCAATTTTTTTGGCCAGCTCCAGCGTCAGCACGCGCTTCACCGGAAGCTCCTCCGGCTGGGCCTGTGCGGACGAGCGGCCCGGATTGGTGAGGGCCAAGGCAACAGCAGCCGCGACCATCGGCAGAAGATTGCGTGCTTTCATCTCAGCCCTCCTCGGTGGAAGCAGTTGTCAGCTCACCTTGACGACGTAGTAGAGCACGGGCCCTTTCACATCCTTGAACCAGTGCGGAGTGCCCGCGGGCACGACAATGACGTCGCCCCTGCTGATGGTGCGGGTCTCGCCGTCCTTGATCGAAGGGCCGCGGATTTCATCCTGGACGGTCGTTTTCCCGTCCACGACTGTTCCGCCGGTGACGAATGTAGCCGAGCCTTCCAGCATGTAGATGAGGTCCGCGTCCTTCAGGTGTACTTCCGCCACACCCGCAGCTTCGCGGCGGCTGGCGTGGATTTTGTATCCGTTGGTTTCGATCAGCGGCACGCCCTGTGCAAACGCTGCGGAAACCTTGTCTCCGGCAAAAAACGTGATGGGGGCGACGGAACCCGCGGCCATCGGCCCGGCCAGGGCATTCGCTCCAACGATCGCCAGGTCCTCATCCTGCTGGGCGCTGGCTGCGCCGCTGACGCCGATGCCGCCCACAACCTGGCCGTCCACCATGATCGGGATGCCGCCCTGCAAGGGAGTGAACAGCGTATCGGGCAGCGAGATCATCGGGGTGCGGCCGTTGCGGATGATGTCTTCAAAAACTTTGGTGGGCCGCTTGAAAAGCACGGCCGTACGGGCCTTTCCCGTGGAAATCTGCGCGCCGGCGGCAAACGTGCCGTCCAGACGCTCGAGCGCCATCAGGTTGCCGCCTTCATCCACCACGGCGATGGCGGCGCCGGGCGCGTTTTTGGCGCGAGCTTCCGCGACAGCGGCGGCGATGACTTTCTTGGCGCCGTCCAGGGTCAGAGATTTTCGTTCGGTCACCTGCGCGGACGCTGTGAGCACGGCAGCAGCGGCGAGCAAGACCAGGGAGAGCGATTTCTTGATCAGGGAATTCATGGCAGAGCCTCCGTTGGGATGCGACGAGGGCCCCGGGGAGCCGCGGCAGCGCCGCGGAATCCCGGGAAAGCGCCTCGTGCTGTCTCTCGGAAGAGAGGTTTACTTGACGGCCTTATCGAAGGACGCTTCGCCGAGGTTGGTTTCAGCCCAGGCGCACCAGATGATCACCTTCTTGACGTCTTTGACGAAAGCCGGGACCTCGATGCTCTTGTTGAAGCCGTCGTTCTTGATCTTGAGCTTCTGCACCAGGTAGGTTTTGCCGTTGCTGTTCACCAGCATCCAGTGCGGGTCTGGCGTATCGGGCACGACGAAATCTTCGGAAAGAGTCAGCGTGCTCTTGCCGCCGTTGGTCGTGTGGGTCACGGTGCCTGCATTGGCCTTGGGGCCGGCGAACTTGCCGCTGGTGTGCGACATCGGCTTGGCGTAGGCGCCCAGGCTGACCAGCATGGACATCGCGGTCAGCAGAGCCACCGCCACCACGCGGATCGAACGAAAATGGGACATTTCAGATTCTCCTTTTGCGGACAGCGCGTGCCGCCGCAAGTTTTAAATTAGGCGGCCCGAAACAGCCAGCCGGAGGGACGTCCCGCCGGGCGACCACTCGCACCGCAGCTTTCATACGGTGGAGTTAGATGGAGGGGCAGGGAATTGGATTCAAGAGATTTAGACCGTGACCGGGGCAGACTTGCGCCCGCGCCATTCTGCACATCTTCAAGTACAATTCGTGACCTGCCGAAGAGCTGCGCGGGGCGGCGCCATCCGCGTCCCTTCTATGGTGCTGGTGACGAGGTGAGCTGATGAAAGAGACGGGCCTGCGAAACAAGGTAGTCATCATCACCGGAGGCGCGGCGGGCATCGGCCGGGCTACGGCGCGGCGGTTTGCCGAAGAGGGCGCGCGCGTGGCCATCTGGGATGTCAATGAGACAGCGGGCGCCGAAGCAGTGAGCGAGATCCAGGCCAGCGGCGCCGAGGGGCACTTCCGGCGCGTGGACGTGACCGCGGCGGCCTCGGTGGAAGCGGCGGCGGGTGATGTGGCGGCGCGCTGGGGCGGTGCAGACGTGCTGGTGAACAATGCCGGCATCCTGCGCGACGGCCAATTGGTGAAATGGAAAGACGGCGCTGTCGCGGGGATGATGTCCGACGAGGCATTTGATGCGGTGATTTCCGTCAACCTGCGCGCCGTGTTTTTGTGCACGCGGGCGGTGACCCCGCACCTGATTGCGCGGGGAGGCGGCGTGATCCTCAACGCCTCTTCCGTGGTGGGACTCTACGGCAATTTCGGGCAGACTAATTACGTGGCCACCAAAGCAGGAGTCATCGGGATGACCCGCGTATGGGCGCGGGAGCTGGGCAAATACAATATCCGCGTCAACGCCGTGGCCCCGGGGTTTATCGCCACGGAGATACTGAAAACCATGCCGCAGGGGCTGATCCAGGCCATGGTCGGCCGTACGCCGCTGGGCCGGATGGGCCAACCGGAAGAAATCGCCAACGCCTATGTGTGGCTGGCGTCCGACCAGGCCCGCTTCGTCACCGGCGCGGTTCTCTCTGTGGATGGCGGCGTGGTCACCGGCACCTGACCGCGCAGTCGCCGGCGCCCCCGCCGCGGCGGGCGCTATAAGACGCAGCACAAAGCTAGACGGGCCACTTTGACGCTATTCTTGCGCCGGCCCTGGCGCAGTAGACCCGCGGTTCATCCCGATCCCGAATCATCGGGATTCGGGACCGCGCGCCCCGACCACTTTCCCCTGTTTACGTAATTTCTTTCCAACCGTAAATTGTTGACACCGCCTTCGGTGGCACATACGATGCCGCTTCACCCGATAAATGATTGGCACTTCCATCGCGCATTACAGAGTCACCGCGAAGCTGGGCGCGGGCGGCATGGGCGAAGTGTATTGCGCCACGGATACGAAGCTCGGGCGCGACGTGGCGCTGAAGGTGTTGCCCGAAGCGTTCGCTGCTGATGCGCAGCGCATGGCGCGCTTCCAGCGCGAGGCGCAAGTCCTGGCTTCGCTGAACCATCCGAACATCGCCGCCATTCACGGCCTGGAGGAATCGGGCTCCACACGCGCGCTGGTGATGGAGCTGGTCGAGGGACTGACCCTTGCCGAGCGCATCGCAGGCCGCGCCATCCCACTCGATGAAGCACTGCCCATCGCTCAGCAGATTGCCGAAGCCCTGGAATACGCTCACGAGCACGGCATCGTCCATCGCGACCTGAAGCCCGCGAACATCAAGTTGACGCCCGAGGGCACAGTAAAAGTGCTGGACTTCGGCTTGGCAAAAGCATTACAGGGCGACGCATCGGCGCAGGATATTTCCAATTCCCCGACCCTGAGCATGGCGGCGACCAAGGCGGGAATCATCCTGGGCACCGCGGCGTACATGTCGCCGGAGCAAGCCAAGGGCCGGGTGGTGGATCGTCGCACAGACATCTGGGCCTTCGCCTGTGTGTTGTATGAAATGGTTGCGGGCAAGCGCCCTTACCCCGGCGAGGATGTGTCCGAGACATTGGCTGCGGTGATTCGCGGCGAACCCGATTGGGCGGCGCTGCCTGCAAAGTTGCCCACGCCCATCGCAAAGCTGCTGAAGCGTTGTCTGGATAAAGACGCCAAGCGGCGGCTGCAAGCCATCGGTGAAGCACGCATCACCATCGAAGACTGCCTGCTTCACCCAACGGTGGAAATTGCAGCCGCCGATGGAACACTTGCTCGGCCGGGGATCCCATGGAAGGCGGTAGCCGCACTCGTAATCCTTCCTGCGCTGTTGGTGGGGACTCTTGTGTGGAAGCTGCGCTCCAGTGACGTCCGGCTGGCAACAAGCCGCGCGCAGATCACGCTCCCCCATCCCCTTCCGTTAACTTTCCACGGTTCCCTAGCCCTCTCGCCCGATGGTCGCCAGTTGGTGTTCGCGGCGAGCACGGAGGCAAAGCAGCAGTTGTACGTACGGCGCATGAATGAATTTGAAGCCACGGCCATTCCCGGCACGGAGGGCGGAGGTTCGCCCTTTTTCTCTGCCGATGGGAAATCGCTGGGCTTCCTGGCGAATGGAAAGGTCAAGGTCATTTCGCTGAGCGGCGGGACCCCCGCGGAGCTTGCTGATTGCTCGGGTTTCCAGGGGGCGGTATGGGGGAGAGACGGTACCATTATTTTCAATCGCTCCCACGGAGAAGGACTTTGGAAAGTGCCCGCATCTGGGGGCGCGCCTCAGGAACTGACGAAAGTGGCCCCTCCAAGGGCGAAGCCGGTCATCACTGGCCCGCCCTTCTGCCCGATGGCAAGCACTTCCTGTTTACGATTGAAGTGGATGGCAAACCTTATGACCAAGCCCTGATTGTCGCGCAGTCGCTGGAAACCGGAGCGCGGCACGTTCTGATTCGTGGCGGGAGCGACGGACGCCAGGATGTCTACCGACTGGCCAAAATTGAGATAGTCGGTCCCAGTGAGCCGGTTGATCGCATGGCTCAACAGCACCAGCGCGATGATCTGCGCCGCGCCCACGCTCCAGCTCGTCCACAGGAAATAACGTCGGGTGTGCGGGCGCGTGAGCAGAAAGTCTGCCGTACGTTTCTCAAACTCCGTGCCCACCCCGAGCGACCC
>Ga0247727_10002009_pt1 | contig 47058 bp, 45 predicted proteins | sample WisWelCaveWW1625_FD_202498 | JGI IMG/M metagenome (GOLD analysis project Ga0247727, IMG submission 202498) | Biofilm microbial communities from Wishing Well Cave, Virginia, United States - WW16-25 | ecosystem: Environmental > Aquatic > Deep subsurface > Groundwater > Cave microbial mat | place...
TACAGAAAATGCTACATCTGTTGATCGTGCTTTTCCAGGGTGTAAGAGAGTGTTTAATAATTCACCACAAAGGCTTGTACTGCGACTGAAAGGAGTGTCGAAGTGACACGCAGGACACAAAGGTTTGACCCGTGAAGGAAAAAATTCGTGAAAATTCGCGAAATTCGCGGCTAAATTTTGTTCAAAAGGCAAACCAATCACGCCTGAACAGAATTTCAAAACACTCTCTAACATTATTATTGATGATGAACAATCTTCTGATGCATCTTTACGAAAGGCTCTATTTGAAACTTTCAATGAAACGAGACTTTTCTCTGATGGCGAGACATTGCTTGAAACTTATGAAGCGTTACTAGGTTACAAGAATCAAGATGATGTTAAGCAAAATTGTCCCTATGGGGACAATTGTCTCTCAGTGGACTCGAAATACAAAATTAATAACGGTATGTATAAATGTCACTGTGTAAAGCAAGGGACGCTTTATTCTACTGATGCTCTGCGTATTCATGAAGGAATGGTTCCTGATAGCACAAATGGGGCTATGTTTGCTGAGATAATGCAGACTATTGAGCGTGTGTTAATCGTTCATGTTTTACGGTGGTTTGAACGAAAAAATTTGTTATATCTTCTGAAAGATATTGCTCTAGTGGTGGATGGACCTCTTGCACTTTTTGGACACCCTGCTGGATTGCTTTTGCCAATTATTAGAGAGATAAGAAGAATCAACGAAGAAGCAAAAAAGAAAACTGATGGAGTAAGTATTTTGCTTGTTGGTATCGAAAAAACGGGTTTTTTTGTCAATCATTTTGAGCGAATAGACCAAAATAAAAATGGCACGAGTGGTCTTTTTGTGCCACAAACTGTAGCTTTGTTATCTGATGAATACATCAAGAAAAATATTGTGTTTTCTGATAGTATGAAACCCTATGGTCAAGAAACATATTTTGGCAGAAAGTTTTTCTATAAAACCAAATCTGGAGCAAGGATTGTTGCATCTTTGCCAATATTGGATGTAGCCCATGAAGATCAAAGGAGAGCCGAGCCTGACCAATATCCACGTTTGGCAGATACTTTGGCACTTTTCGATCAAGTTGCATCCTCTCGATTCCCCAATGCGTTATCCCCATTGATTTCAGCAAACGCTGAGGCTGCTATTCCCATGAATCTTGGTTCTCGTGTCCTTGAGGAAATGACAAAAAGGCTAATAAAGGAAAGAAAGAAATAACATGGGAGAATACAAACCGAAACTTAGTACTCCAATCGGACGCTGGGCGGCAGTGGGTCCTTATTATGCTATGTTTCCTTTGGATTTTGCCTTTGAAGTAATAGAAAATTATTCAAAACCAGGTGATTTGGTGGTTGATCCGTTTGCTGGCAGAGCATCCAGTATTTATGCGGCGGCAGCTAACGGGAGACATGGGCTTGGAATTGAGATTAATCCTTTGGGGTGGATTTATGCTCAAACAAAATTAAATCCAGCACCTTTACAACAGGTAGAAAATCGTTTCAGAGCAATTGTAAAGGCGAGCAAAAGTGATAAATATATCGAGCTGGCAAAAGATTTGCCAGAGTTTTTTCGGTGGTGCTACTCTAAAGATATTCTTGCTTTTCTTTTGGCAGCAAGAAATCTTCTAAATTGGCGATCAAGCAAAACTGACAGAACTTTAATGTCATTTATTCTTGTTTATTTGCATGGTAAATTGGGTCAAAACCTATCCAATCAAATGCGGCAGTCAAAAGCTATGGGGCATATTTACTCGGTTCGTTGGTGGAAGAAAAGAAAACTACGAGCACCTAAAATTGATATCATGAAATTTCTTTTGCCCAGGATTCGTTGGAGATATGATATAGGGTTTCCAGAAATTACAACTAGCAAAGTTAAGATGGCTGACAGTACTAAAGTTTTGAAAAAAGAAGTTGAAGCATTTGAAAAAAAGATTGACAAACGTTGTGCCTTGTTTTTTACTTCACCTCCTTATTATGGATTAACAAATTACCATAAAGATCAATGGCTTAGATTATGGATGTTGGGTGGCGAAGAATTGCCGTTGTGGGTGAGTGAAAAACATAAAGGTAGATTTGAGTCGCAGATCGAGTATAAAGAGTTGTTAGAGAATGTCTTTTCGGCTGCGGCAGAAATTATGGGTGACACTGGTACTGTTTATGTGCGTACTGATACACGAGAGTTTACAAGAACGACAACATTGGAGATTTTGCGAAAATATTTTCCTGATTGGAATGAAAGAATAATTGAAGCACCTGTCATGGGAAGGACACAAACGATTGTTTTAGGGAATACAAGTAGCAAGCAAGGTGAAGTAGATATAATCTTGACGAAGAAATAATAGATATTCCGCTTCAGCAGACTTCGCATGAATAGCCCGACGATTCACCCTCGGGGCGGGGCAAAGGGATGAGACAAAAGCCCATCGAAGCTGAAACGTAATTCTCCAATTCTCCGTTAAAATCATTCGTAATGCCCTCCCTTGTCGCATTCTCCATATTAGCCTTTCACTCCTACCTCCTCGTCTACCTCATCCGACGCTATGCGGAGCGGCGCCAGATTCTCGACCATCCGAACGAACGAAGTTCACACTCAATGCCCACACCGCGCGGCGGAGGGTTGGCGATTGTGCTGATCGTAGGGGGAGCAGCCGTATGGGCGAAGGAAGCGGCGGAATTGAGTCACGCGCTCGTGTATCTCGTCTCAGGCACGATCATCGCATTTCTGGGCTGGCGCGACGATGTCTCATCGCTTTCGCCGCGCGTCCGTTTTGCCGTGCAGGGACTCGTCGCGGCGGTCTCGATCTATGGGCTGGGATATTTCAAAGTGGTCACCATTCCGCTGTTCGGTGAATTGCATTTGGGCGTGGTGGGAATCGTCATCACGTTTTTGTGGATCGTCGGTCTCACCAACGCCTATAACTTCATGGACGGCATTGACGGCATCGCGGGCGGTGTGGCGTTGGCGGGCGGGCTGGGTTGGATGATGCTCGCATCGAACATGCACAACGCGTTCGTGTTTTGGATCGCGCTTGCCATCGCCGCGGGCAGTTTGGGTTTTCTCGGGCACAACTGGTCGCCCGCAAAAATTTTCATGGGCGATGTCGCCAGCACCTTTCTCGGTTACACCTTTGCGGTCTTGCCGTTGCTCTCTGCAGATCAGGGCGGCGACGCACTCATGCTCGGCACGCTCCTGATGTGGACGTTCATCATGGACGCGGGCGTTACGTTCATTCGCCGCGCCCTCCAACGCGAAAAACTTCTTGCCGCACATCGCACGCATCTCTATCAGCGTCTCGTCATCGGCGGCTATAGCCATGCAAAGATCAGCATGTTATATCTGATACTCACACTGCTTGCAAGCGTGCTTTCGTATGAATGGTCGTGGGGCAGTCAACTCGCCCCGCCATTAATTATTTTCGGACTTCCGCTGATTTGGATTCTCTTATCCCGTCATGCCGCGCAACTCAAGCCCTGAATTATGAAGAATCTCTGTGCTCTCTGTGTCTCTGTGGCTATTGATTTTAGACTCCTCTCAAAATGTTAGCTAAACTCCAAACACTCGCTTCGCTCTACCGAGAACTTGGTCCGCGTTGGTCAGCCTTTCGCCTCGCCTACGCCTTTCGCCTCCGCACGGGACTCATCTGCCTCCAAATGCCGATGGGTGGGTGGAGTGATTATAAAAATCATATTTCAAAAATACCTGCTGGTCGAGTAGTGGCGCCGAGGCGCCACGTACCGAGACCCAGCGCATTACCTCCAGATGTTCCATGGAATAAACAAACTGCCGTTGAAGAAGCCAACCGAATATTGAACGGCGAAATAAAATACTTCGCCCACGAATTTCATCAAGTCGGTCTTCCTCCCAATTGGCATCAAGCCCCAGCTACGCTCCAGCCGCCGTCCTCGGCGGCGGGGACGCCGCTTAAAGCAGAGTCGAATAAACACTGGTCACAAATCTCCGATGACTCCGCCACCGACATCAAATTCATCTGGGAACCGAACCGCTTTGCCTTTGTCTACACCCTCGTCCGCGCCTACGCCGCCTCTCAAGACGAAAGATACCCCGAAGCCTTCTGGAAGTCCATTCTTGATTGGGCGGAACAAAATCCACCCAACACGGGACCCAACTGGATGGACGGCCAGGAAATCGCCCTCCGCCTCATGGCATGGACGTTCGGCTTCTCCCACTTCTCCAATTCTCCTTCTTCAACTCCTCAACGCAAAGAACAATTTACCCTCTTCGTCGCCGCGCAAGCCGAACGGATATACAAGAACATCGGCTACGCCATCTCCACGAGAAGTAATCACACCATCAGCGAAGCCTTCTGGTTATGGCTGGTCGGTCTGCTCTTTCCTGAACTAAAAGACTCCGAAAAATATCTCTCCCTCGGACGAAAACTTCTCGAAGGTGAAGCCACCGCACAAATTTTCCCCGACGGCAGTTACTCGATGTATTCATTGAACTACCATCGCTTCATCCTTCATATCTATCTTTATGCAATTCGCCTCGGCGAGTTGCACAATTCTCCATTCTCCAATTCTCTTTACTCAGCCATTTCTTCCTCCATCGAATACCTCTCCCACCTCATTGACTCCCAAACAGGACAAATGCCCGTCTACGGCTCAAACGACGGCGCGCTGGTCTTGCCTCTCAACAACTGCGACTTCACTGATTACCGTCCGCTGTTGCAACTGGGTTGGTACATCACAAAAAAAGAATTCCTCTTCGAACCTGGCGCATGGAATGAGGATATTTTCTGGATATGCGGAGAATCATTTACCGCTAAGAACGCTAAGCCCGCCAAAGAAAAATTAAATCTTCGCGCTCTTAGCGGGCTTCGTGGTGAGACATTTCCCGATGGAGGAGTCTACCTCCTCCGCAGCACCAACTCCCACGCCCTCATCCGTTGCACGGACTTTCGCGCCCGTCCCTCCCACGCCGACCAACTCCACATGGATTTATGGATTCACGGTCAGGACATTGCCATTGATGCGGGGACATATCTTTACAGCGGCGAAGACATCTGGCGTAATGGACTTGCTCGCACATCCGCACACAATACAGTCACCGTGGATAACAAAGACCAAATGACGATGATCAGCCGCTTCACGTGGATGAATTGGTCAAAGGGGAAAGTTCTTAAACATAACGAAAAACTTTGGCAAGGCGAACATGATGGTTACAAGCCTGTGTCCCACAAACGAACTGTCATGTCTCTTGAAGAAGATCGTTGGCTGGTGATTGATAATCTCATTGCTGACGAGCCGCATCAATACAAATTGCATTGGCTTCTTAGCGATGGAGAATATGGAATGCGGAAGCTCGCTTCCGCAAACGGGTTATGGCTCCAGCCAACAAAAGCGGACAGCATGCTGTCCGACTCCAGAGTTTTGATTCAAATGGGACTCGTTGATGGAAAAGGCAGCTTCTCCCTCGTCCGCGCCGACCCCAACTCCACGCGCGGCTGGCGTTCGCGCTATTACAGTCACAAAGAACCAGCCATCTCCGTGATGCTCGAAGCCAAGCGACCCCAAGCCACCTTTTGGAGTTTCTTTGGGTTTGAGACTGATGTTGTTGAAGTAATGGGGAATGAATTGAAAATCAATTCCTATAAGATTCTGCTGGTCGAGTAGCCCCGCGAAAATCACGCGGGGCTACTCGACCACCAACATATACCTAAACTTTCGCCGTCGCTTGCTGCTCGCGCAACTTCTCCATCGCGCGGAAATATTTCAAATACCGTATCGAATTTGCATCGCGGCCCAATAACAAATCTATCGCTTTAATGGAATTTCCCAGTTTGATCGCGTCGGTGATGGAGCAGGTCACGCCTGCCTGAATGGCTAAAGCAAGGAAGGTGCTGTTCACCGAATGACGGTCAGGCAAACCGAACGAGACATTGCTCGCGCCGAGACTCATATTTACCCCATATTCGTTCTTGATCAACTCAATTGACTTCAATGTTACCAAGCCCGCCTGACTATTATGACCTACGGTCATCACCAGCGGGTCAATGATGATGTCCTCCGCTGGGATACCTATCTTCGCCGCGTGTTCGATGATTTTCCCCGCCGCTGCGAGACGTCCTTCCGCTGTGGGTGGGATGCCCTCATTTCCAATCGCCATGCCAATGACTGCTGCGCCTCTGTCCTTGACGATGGGCAGGACCGTCGCCAACTGCTTATCCTCCCCGTTGACCGAGTTCACCAACGGCTTGCCTGGTGTGACCTTCAACCCCGCTTCGAGAATCTTCGGCTCATTTGAATCAATACACAACGGCACATCCACCACCGAAAGAATCGCCTCAACAACCCTCGGCATTATCGCCGCCTCATCAATCTGCGGATGACCGACATTCACATCCAACACGTCCGCGCCCCACGCGACTTGTCGTAGCGCCAGTTGTTTGACATACTCAAAGTTCTGGTCAACCAATGCCTGTCCCAGTTTCTTGATACCTGTCGGGTTGATCTTCTCGCCAATGATGACAAATGGTTTATCGTGCCCGATAGTGACTGATTTAGTGTTGCTTTTCAAGATAGTGTGCATGAACTCCACTCCCAAAAATTTTGGACGCTGATTCACGCAGATTAATTCTTTAAATCAGCGGAATCAGCGTTTTTCAGCGTCCCAATATTAATGCCTGCTCTCAGCGGTGAGTGCATCGCCGAGAGTGTAATTGTGCAGATATTCCCTCGGCAACAATCCCGCCTCCGTCACGATTCTTGGAATGACCTCGTCCCAGCCCACAGGCATCAAATGGATTCCGTGGATGCCCTGCCTTTCGTATGTCTTGATTCTAGAGATTACTTCGAGCGCGATTTGCACGCCTTCTTCCTGGGCGTTGCCTGCCCGATCCGCAACCTCCATTCGTTGCAGAATAGTCTTCGGTAAATAAACACCAGGCACATTCGCCAGTTTTTGCGCCATCTTCAAACTCTTGATGGGGGTAACGCCAGCCAAAATGTAGACTTTATCCAGGATGTTTCTCTTTGCGATTTCGTTCAACCAGACTTCCATACCGTCTACATCGAAGATCAAATTGGTCTGGAAGAATTGCGCCCCCGCGTTAACCTTCTTCTGCTCGCGCAATGCCTGAAATTTCGGGTTGGACGAAAACGGCGACGCCGCCGCGCCGAGAAAAAACATCGGCGGGTGTTTGATCTCGCGCCCATCTAAATATCTTCCTTCGTCGCGCATTCTTCGCAGAACCCATAGCATCTGGATTGCATCCAAATCGTTGATGTCCATCTGATCGCGCGGGGAGGGGGAGAGTTTTGCGCTGTCGCCTGTCACGCACAGAACATTTCGCACGCCTAACGCTGTCGCGCCGATGATCTCGCTTTGCAGACTTCCACGCGAACGGTTGCGCGCCGACATTTGCAGAACAGGCTCTGCATCGTGGTCAATCGCGATCGTACTGCATGCCCACGATGACATGCGCGGTATCGCGGTCATGTTATCCGTGAAGTTCAGCGCAGTGACTAAAGGCTTGATCGTCTCGATGTTGTGAATCAACCTGTCGGTGGAGGAAGAGGCGGGAGGGCTGATCTCGCAAGTGACGACAAATTCACCAGCGACCAGCCTCCGCTGTAAGTCTGAAGCGGGTTCGGTGTACGCGGGCGCGTGATATTTTGAATCGCCCTGCCACCATGCAGGCTGTCGCACAGGACGAAAAATCCCATCCCATGTTTGCGCGCGTGATCCGGCTGAACGTGAAAGCAATCCGCCAAAAATTTTCTTGAAACCAATTTTTTCCGCGTTCCTAAAAATCGCGCCCCACGAATCTTTTCCCACCAAATCCCAATCGAGCGGCGGCAGAACTTCGAGCAACACATCTTCGCGCCCCCATTCAAACGAGCGTTCGTAAATTTTATACCAGACGCATGGGCGGCTTGGGTCAACGTAACACGCCTCCGATGTCGAGCCGCCGCACGGTCCGTTGCGCAAACCCTTCGGGCATTCCATCGGGCAGATGAGCGCGGTTTCTGCCAGCAAACAATTTCCGCACATGCGGCACCCGAACAGCGGACCCTTCACGCTGTATTCGAGCACCCTCAGCGCGCGTTCACCAAACGTCTCCTTTTGGAAAGGGGAGTAGGCGGGTTGCCAACGTCGTCCAGGAGTAAAGCCAGGCATTCGATCTCCTTGAAATTATACATTATATATAATTCCTGATGCCCAGATTTTACCTGACTCTCCTCAAATTTTGGAAGGGGCAAAATGTTACAGAGGGTGCGCCGCACTACAAGCTTTGCAAAATATGACTTACGGCTGTCGACGCGGGTCCTCCAAGCGATTGGATCAACGCGGTCTTCACATTGGGGATTTGATTCGCCTCAGCCCGACCCCGAAGCTGGGTGACTGCATCCACAGCCTGATACACGCCTGATGCGCCTCCCGCGAACCCGCGCGCTTTCATCCCGCCCATCGTGGCGCAAGGGATTTTTCCTTTAAGACCAATCTCGCCATCCGCGGCGAGCTTCCAGCCTCTGCCTTTGATCGCAAACCCTACCGCTTCGAGTTGCAACGCGGCGTAGATGCTGAACGTGTCGTGATACTCGAACAGATCAATGTCATCCAACACCACACCGACTTGCTTCATCGCCTTGCCTGCTGAGATCTGCGCGGTGTCGAAATACAGCATATCTTTTCTGTCGTGCAATGCCAATGTATCGGATGCGGATGCAGAGCCAGCGATTTTGACCAGGGGATGCGAAAAATTATCAGGCAATAATTCCCGACGAGTCAACACAACCGCCGCCGCGCCGTCTGCGTTGGGAGCCATGTCAAACATGTTGATTGGGTCGCTGACCATTTCCGCTTTGGCGTACGTCTCAGGCTTGATGGCTTTGCGGAACATGGCATTCTTGTTTGCGACTCCGTTGGTATGAGCGGTTAATGCAAAGCCAGCAAACCCATTGACGGGGACGTCGTTCTCGTGCATGTAACGCTTCATGAGGAGGGCGGCTTGCGCGGTGGGAGTCATGCCCTGAATGGCTTCGAAATCGGAGTCGCTGGTCGTTGAAAGAGCAGTTTCCACGCCCGCGCCGACTTTATCGGTGAATTTTTCTACTCCGACTACCAATGCAACATCCACCATGCCGCTGGCGACCGCGAGATAGCCCTGACGAAGAGCCGCGCCGCCCGAGGCACCCGCGGCTTCGATGGTCACGGCTTCGATGCCGAGCAGACCCGCGTAGTCCGCGAGCAGAACGCCAAGATGCGCCTGATTCGAAAGATTGGGCGCGAGCATATTGCCAACGAATAACGATTGCGGCTTGAGCCCGCCCGCGTCTCTCACTGCATCCTGAATGGCGGCAAAGGCAAGTTCACGTAGACCAATATCCCAATGCTCGCCAACTTCTGTTTGTCCGATACCTGCGATAACGACTTCTGTCATGAATCCTCTTGTCAATTGTAGTGGTCGAGTAGACACGAGCGATAGCGAGTGTCGTATCGAGACCACATAAATGTAATTTCTTGTTTGCTTGTTATTGCTGGGTCTCGATACGCCTTCGGCTGTCGCCTCAGGCTACTCGACCAGCAGAGTTGGGATGAAATTTTTTACTTCATCTGTAATTTCCCTCGAAAGCGGACATAGGTTGCATAATCAATTTCACTTCTGCGGGCAATATAATCTTGTGTCTTCATCGCCAGACCCGCGCGGAGCGGAGCGGCATCAGTGACGGTGATGTCGAAGGCGTCGGAGCCAGCTCCGGAGCCGAAAGAGACGCAGAGAATCCTGTCGCCGGGTTGGGCGATGTCGAGAGTCGCAGTGAGTCCGATCATCGCCGCGCCTGCGTACGTGTTCCCAATCACAGAGACTAAGAGTCCGGGTTCGATTTGATCCATGGAAAATCCAAGTTGAGACGCGACGCGTTGCGGGAACTTCGTGTTGGGCTGATGGAAGATCGCCCACTTGTAATCCTTTGCGGTTGTGCCTGAGGCTTCCATCAAATGCGTGGCGGCTTCGGTGACGTGTTTGAAATAGGCGGGCTCGCCCGTGAAGCGCATGCCGTGTTCGGGATACTTCGCATCGGAGCGTCGCCAGAAATCGGGCGTGTCGGTGACGTAGGAATACGACGAGTTAATGATCGCCAGCGACTCTTCGGCGGGACCAACGATATAAGCGCCGCCGCCCGCGCCCGCGGTGTATTCGAGCGCGTCGCCGGGTTTGCCTTGCGCGGTGTCCATGCCGATTGCCATCGCGTAATGTCCCATGCCCGAGCCGACCAAACCCATCGCGGCGACCAACGCTTCGGTGCCCGCTTTACAGGCGAATTCCCAATCGGCGGCTTGCGTATTGGGGACAGCGCCAATCGCTTCAGCGACCAAGGTGGAAGTTGGTTTCACCGCATAAGGGTGGGACTCAGACCCAACCCAGACCGCCCGCAATTCGGTCGGGTCAATTTGGGCGCGGAGCATGGCGTTGCGTGCCGCTTCAATGGACATGGTGATGACGTCTTCATCGAGCCCGGGGACGGCTTTCTCTTTGATGGGGAGTCCGCCTTTGCCGCCTGTCCATACGCGCGCGACTTCCTTCGCGGGCAGACGATAACGCGGTACGTACGCGCCGTAGCCAACAATGCCAACAGGCTTGACGGGTTTGAGGAGGGTGGGGGAATGTGTGTGAGGGGTTGTCATAATTTCCTTATTTATGGTTTCAATCCGTATATTGAGATAACGCCATCTTCACTTCCTAGTGCAAGCAAGTTGCCATCATTAGTGAAATCCATTCTATAGCCAGGTAAGTTATGCAAGCGAGAAAAATCTTTTATCACATCAGAAAACACTTTAGTTTTACTTGTTATCACCCATAATTCAAGCAGAGAAGTCCCATCTTTATAAACTACAAAGCCTATCAAACTTCCATCTGGGCTAAGATGACTCGAACGTAAATTATTCCAGGCTTGGATAGGATATTGCGATATTTGACCATCCTTGAAGGGCCAAATCTTTCCCTTTCCACTTGTGGCTAGCATGGAACCGTCTGCACTGATTTCAATATCACTTATTCTATTCATTTTGGGGTCAAAGTATTGCCAGATCTGTTCACCACTTTGCATATCCCAAAAGCGTATTGAGTCCATGTCCGCAACTGCTAAAGTGCGATTATCAGGAGTGAACGCCATATCCACAATGCAATTGTAATGCCAGTCCCCGCTGAACTTCGAGGTGCCAGGTACACCTCGTAGAGTGTGCAAAATACTGCCATTACTTGCGTCATATACTTGTACCCATGCAAATTCTGGCAGGGTATCTTTACCCCCGACATCAAAGGATGTACCCGTTGCCAGAAATTTTCCATCTGGGCTGAAAGCAATACTGTTTGCTTCTTCTATGTGGCGTTTGTAAAGAACTTGATGGCTGTTAAGTTCGACCATTTGAAGAAAACCGTTTCGTGTCAACGCAATACGTTGTCCGTCAGGACTGAAAGCAAAATAGGCTGCCCACGTCTGGCAAATCACGTCTCCAGTAGTCTTTAATACTTTTGAATTTGACCGAACGGGCAACTGGTAATGCAGTTCGCCGCTTCCTACATCCCACAGCATGAAATTATCAGCGGTGTTAGCAGTGGCTAGCCAACGGCCATCTGGACTAAACTCAATATCCGAAATCGAGCCTGGGGACGTCCCGCCTAATTCTGTCACCTTGTTTCCTGAACGAAGGTCAATGATTCCTGAACCAGTCCTGGAAGCGTATGCTAAACGGTTGCCATCAGGACTGAAGGATAGTCCTGAAATATACAATCCAGCAACTAAAAAGTATTTTTCCTGACCTGATTTCACATCGTATAAGTGAATATCTCCCTCATAGAAACCGACAGCAACTGTGCTGCCACTAGGTGAAAAGTCAGCGCTTTCAGCATAATCTCCCCATGGATAATTGCGAGGTGAATACCAAACAGACTGACGTGATCCAGTATCATCGAACTTCACCAGCTCCATACTATATCCAGCAATCATTGCACCATATACATTATCTGGACTCAAAGCTAATGTGTTACCGTAGTAGACCAGATTAGATTTTTCTGGCGATAAACAAAAGATTGGATATCCAAAATTCCCTTCGTAACTAGTTAGTACATTTCCAGGCGCACAAAATTCTGTTACTTCGTCCAGCGTTTTGAATTTGGAAATCTCTTGTCCAGAGTCAACATCGAATACCTGTCCGCTACCTTCGCCATTTTCAAGGCCTCCTATTAAGATTCGCGTACCATCGTAACTGAACTTGACATGGGAGGATGGGTGGATTGTCATGTGGAAAGTGTAGTCAGTTGGTATAGAGGATAGTATTTGTAGAGTATTGGAGTCGAATAAAATGATTTCATTATCTCTAGCCAAGGCTAATAACTTCCCGTCAGGTGACCAGGCAATATCTGAACCGCTGAGTCCACTAATTTGATTTAATAGCTGTATATCCTTTGCATTCTCGGCAGTAATTGGCGTTCTTGGGATGAGAGTAGGCGTTGGGGTAAATGTTGGAGTGAAAGTCGGTTGTGGGGTGGGAGTATTTGTAGAGGTAGGAATGATGGTTGCTGTTGATGTTGTGGTTGGTCTTTCGGTTGGAGGAACAGCAGTGGTAGCAGGAGCGCATGATGAAAATAAAAATATCAATGTAAAAGTAAAAGAAATTTTTTTCATGTGATTGCTCCTTTCGTTATCTTTGTGTATACCAAAACTTTGACGTCAATCCTGCCTGCTTGAAAAGTTCACCCTCACCCTGCCCTCTCCCAAAGGGAGAGGGGAAAGGCGCAGAGTTTATGCTATCCAGTCTTCAACTTTTAGCTTTGGAATTCGCTGGAATTCATCTATGTTGTTGGTGACCAATACAGCGCCGAGACTCAACGCGTGCGCACCGATCAGCATATCCATTGAACCAATTACTTTGCCTTCGCGTTCCAGGTAAGCACGTACAACGCCATAAGCGGCTGATGCTTGCTGGTCGAAGTCCGCGATTTCGATAGGAAGAAGGAATTGGTCCAAGGCAGACAAATTCTGCTCGACTTGGTTGCTCTTGTTAGCGCCATGCGCCAATTCTGCAACTGTCATGCTAGAAACGCCAACTTCGCCTGGGGCGCAACGCGTCAACCGCTGAATCAGTTTTTGCGGCTTTTGGCGTATCAAGCCGATACAGATATTTGTATAAAGCATATATTTCATGAAAAGGCATCCTCACGATTTTGCGCGAGTGGTTGATTGCGTTCATTCATAAAATCTGTGGAGAAAAGCGAGAGGCTGTTTAGTAAAGTTTCCCAAGGCGTTTGATAGGGAAGAAGTACAACCGCATTGCCGACTCGCTTGATATAAACGCGGTCACTTCCAAATCGAAATTCTTTGGGAAGTCGCACTGCTTGACTTTTACCGTTTTGAAAGAGTTTTGCAGTTTCCATTTTATCTCCTTTAGTATATATCAATAGTATATACTGCTTTTAGATTTAGTCAAGCCCGCTTCCCTATAAATACCAAAAATTAGATGTCAAATCTGCCTGCTTGAAAATCTTCGGTGCGGACTGAAGTCCTGCCTCAGTGCGTGGAAGCCACTTCGACAAGCTCAGTGCGGCGCCTGCGGGCTGGAATGTGAGTCGGCTAAAAGCCGACTTCCATGAACTGAGGGAGGGATTTATCCCGTACCGTGCCAAAACGCTGACGTTAAACCTGCCTGTTTGAAAATCTCTGCAACCTGTTGGGTGCCTCGCCCATGATAATCCAAGGACAGGCGGTTGTGGTACCAGGGTTTGGAGAGTTCCCAGATTTGATTGAGTGTCAAAACTTCGCCGCGTGCGAGATTGTAGCGCTGGCACCATTTGTCAATCCATTCTTCCGACCGGAAGAGAAGCATGGTCGCTCAGGTGAAGGTCAGGTCATCGTACCAGCGGGCGAAGGGAAGAGGGAAGTGGATGAGTAATTGGTTATTGGCCCACTTCGCTTCGCTACGGGATTTTATAATTTCCCCATCTTTGACTTCCAGTTGAACTGAATCGTTGCTTTCTGCGCAAAGGGCTTCGATAACTGCATCCTTTTGGAGCACAACGGGGATGCCGAGCATGTCCCAAGCGCAGTTGGCGTAGTAGGTCTTGCCATTGACTTGAACTTTGAAATCTGTTGGAAGCGCTGAGAAGGGCCAAGCCATACGAACATTCAACGTGCCTGGTTCGAGGAAGAAAGCGTGGCGATTGTGTAATTCTTTGTAGTATTCACCTGCTTCATCGGTGGAGATGTTGAAATGACGAGCGGTATCATCCACGCTCGGCGGGTGAGTCGTGTCCGCGAAGTGATTGTAGACGAAGTGTCGTACCTGCCAGCGTCATCAAAGTTCCACACGCCAAGATAAACACAAGGTAGAAGGCGGCGAAAATAATCCCTCGCCTGCGTGTGGGCTTGCCCGACGAGCCGATCAACGAGCCTAAAATGCCTGCGGGGAGGGTGGAGACGGTGACGCTAATGAGATTCGAGAGATTGCGCGGCATATCCATTTTTGCGGTGAGACCGATAATCAGAATGGTGATTCTTCCCAGCAATTCCAAATTCAGGGCTAGGAAGTACAAGACAAGCGAGTTGTAATCCAAAAATTTGAGCGGCAGGAGGATGGCTAAGTAGATCAGAATACCGATCAACGCGCCTGCAAGAGGACGGGGCAAGCCGAGGATTTTTGTCTCTGAAGAATTCATCTTATTATCATTTCTGTCGCAGAGGCGGACGGCTGTCCGCCCAAATTGTGTTGGATCAAAATTTTTCAAGGGCAGACACGCAGGTCTGCCCCTACAGGGTTCTCAATATCTCTTCCGCTCGATCAATTCTCACAATTCTCTCTTGTACCATTTGACTTGCTACCTTCTCGATCAATGCTCCACTCGCTCCCGCGGCGATGGCAACCTGCCTCGCGTGTAGCGACATGTGTCCGCGCTGGATGCCCTCAGTCGCGAGGGCGCGGAGCGCCGCCATGTTTTGGGCTAGCCCGACCGAGACGATGATCTCTGCCAATTGATTGGCGGACTTGACGTTCATCAACTTGAGTGCGGCTTGCGCAGCGGAGTGAACTTTTGTCGCGCCGCCGACGATTCCCACCGCCATCGGCATTTCGAGCGTGCCAACCAAATTTCCTTCGGCATCTTTTTCCCAAATCGATAATGAAGTGTACTTGCCCGAACGCGCCGCATACGCGTGTGCGCCCGCTTCGATGGCGCGCCAGTCGTTGCCTGTGGCAATCACCACCGGGTCAATGCCGTTCATGATGCCTTTGTTGTGCGTCGCAGCGCGGTACGGGTCCGCGGCGGCGAAGGCGTAGGCGGCGATGATACCGTCACGTACATCTTCGCCGGTGAACGGACGGGTCACAGACCCGTCCTGAGCAGTAAAGGCCAATTCGCCCACAGGAATTTTGCATGTCGCTTTTGCCATGCGACGGTCGGTGAGGTTCGATAAGATTCGCAAATGAACGCGTCCACCCGTGATGTCTTGGATTTTTGGCGCCAATCGTTCACACGCCGTGTTCACCGCGTTCGCACCCATGGCGTCGCGGACGTCATAAATCAAGTGAACGACAAGAAACGCGCCAATGGGGGAATCTTCGATGATGCGGACTTCGATATCCCGAGCGCCTCCACCTCGGGACTTGAGGCTGGATTCGGTTTCGTCAACGTAGGTCAACAATTCGGCTTTGTGTGCCAGCACTTGTTCGGCGGCTTTTTCTATATTTTCAAGATTCAAAACCTGCAATTGACCAATCATCAGTGGCTCAGTGCTGGTGGCGGTGAATCCGCCGCCCGCGCGAGCGAGTTTTGCCATGAACGATGCGCCTGCAATCACAGATGGCTCCTCGATGACCATCGGTACAAGCACATCGCGCCCGTTGACCAAGAAGTTGAGTCCGATACCGAGGGGCAGGGCGTAGGTCCCGATGACGTTTTCGACCATGTGCATGGCAATGTCCGCCGTGAGAGGGCTGGTAAACGGAATTAAGTCTCCCTGCGAAAGATCCGCCGCGTCCGCCAGTTTGGCGCGTCGTTCCTCGAGAGTCAGATTGTAGAATCCAGGGATGCGGGATGTAGTCATAGGGTTATCCGTGTTATTGTAGTCTGAATGCCTTGCAAAATCTATCATATTCCATGAGAATACGAAACGTCGCGCTGTGCTTGAAGAGCGCGAAAGGATCGGTATGGACTTGCATGATGGCGTCATCCAGCCCATTTAGCCCATTTATGGTTGGGATTATCGCTTGAGAACGCCCTCCTTTCATTAAATGAAGACTCTAATGAGGCGAAGCAACGTGTTCAAGGCGCAATTGACGGGTTGAACGAGGTGATTCGCGACCTTTGGGCTTGCATTTTGGATCTCAAACCCCACCAACTGGGTGATGAAGGCTTGGTCAATGGGATTAAACGCCTCGTTGTCGAGTTTCGCGCCAATACATTTGCCGAGGTAAGCCTCGTCAGCCCTGAAAAAGGGCTGAAAAACCTGCCTGAATCAAATTCGCCGGCATTATTTCACATCTGTCAGGAGGCGCTGGCGAACGCGGCGAAGCATGCCAAGGCAAAAACGTGCAAATGTCGCTATGGAAGACGAAAGATCGCGCTTTGATGTAGATCCGTGACGATGGAATCGGATTCAAATGGAGAGGATCAGCACGTTAATCGGTCATGGACTTACCAACATGCAGACACGCGTGCAATCGGTGGATGGCGATGTTGAAATTTCATCGCATGTGGATGAGGGAACGACCATACTTGCATGGGTTCCGCGCATGATGCGCGCATAAAACAACAGATTCGATGAATCGTTAAGATTGAATCACTGAATCTTGAGTCTCGTTTTGCATGAATCATCAGCGTTTATAAACGCGTTCTTTAACAACATGCCAACATATCAGCAGTATTGCCTTGATTCCGGGCGAGTCGCCCCATATGTGGGGGTGTGGATAACTTGTCGGAGCGTGCATGGCTGAAACGTGTGTTCTATGAAAAGCATCGTCATGCTTTGTTTCCCAAAAAAATCTTTAACGTTGAGTGACCTTAAAAAAACAAATGTTTTAAACGTAACGTAGGCTTTTCGTGTTGTACTTTTGAATAGTTATGCTAGAATGTGACCACGCTGAGATATGGATGTGGCGAACGAATCGCATCTGGCAATCCCTGTGAATCTCTGAAACACAAAAGAATACACGTCAAAATAGCCGCTGACGAAGCGGATTAACTTCGCATTGGCAATCACGGTCGCTGAGGAGCAATTATGAATGCAGAACAGGCATGGCAATCCGTGCTCGGACAACTACAGATGGAGATGCCGCGTGCGTCGTTTGATACATGGGTGCGCGATACAAAACCCGTTTCCTATCATAATGGAATGCTCACCATCGGTGTCCGGAATGCGTATGCGCGCGATTGGCTCGAGAATCGCCTCGCCAACACGGTGAATCGCCTGCTTGGCGGGATTTTTAACGCCAGTGTAGCGGTCAGCTTTATCGTGAACGGCAATGAAAAAGAGACAGAAGTGGACGAAACGCTTCAACCTCAGCCTGAAGTTGTTCCTGCTTACGAACAGAGTTTCCGCAACTCGACGCTCAACTCCCGCTACGTCTTCGAAAACTTTGTCGTTGGCTCCGGGAATCGCCTTGCCCATGCGGCTTGTCTCGCTGTGGCAGAGAAGCCAGCCCGCGCGTACAACCCGCTTTTCCTTTATGGGGGCGTGGGACTCGGTAAAACACATCTGCTTCACGCCATTGGCAATGCCTGCCATGGGCGCGGACTGAGCGTGTTGTACGTTTCCTCTGAAGAATTTACCAATGACATGATCACAGCCATTCGCACGCACACCACGCAAGCGTTCCGGGAGAAATATCGCTCGATTGATGTGCTGTTGATTGACGACATCCAGTTCATTGCCGGCAAGGAATCCACGCAGGAGGAGTTCTTCCACACCTTCAACACTCTGCACGGGCAGGATAAGCAGATCATCGTGTCGTCGGATCGCCCGCCGAAGTCGCTGGTGACGCTGGAAGAACGACTTCGCTCCCGATTTGAGTGGGGTCTCTCCGCCGATATCCAGCCGCCCGATTTGGAGACGCGGCTTGCCATCCTGCGCTCGAAAGCGGAGAAAACGGGACGGCAGGTTTCCGATGAAATTTTGGAGAGCATTGCTCGGCGTGTGCAATCCAACATTCGTGAATTGGAAGGCGCATTGAACCGTATTTTGGCATACGCCGACCTGAGTGGTTCGTCGCTGACCCCAAGCCTCGTTGAAGTGGCTCTTGCCGACTTATTGCCCCAACGGGGTGATATTGCCCCGGCAAAAGTCATTGAACTGGTTGCCAAACGATGGCAGGTTTCCGTGGATGCCCTGATCGGGCGTGACCGGTCACATAAGATTGCCGAGCCGCGACAGGTGGCAATGTATCTCTTGCGAAAAGAAACGGATTCATCCCTGCCGCAAATTGGAGAAGTGCTTGGCGGCCGCGATCACACGACCGTGATGTATGCCATCGAGAAAATAACCAAGGCAATCGAAACGAATTCAGATTTACGAAAAAGTGTCGTCAGCGTCAAACAGGAGTTGTACGGTCAAGGGGCGGTTGTGTAAATCTTCGCTGCTGGGAACGGCGGCTGGAGCATAAAATATGCGGAAATGCACATTCGTGGCGCCTCGCGCCACGAATGTGCATTTTTAAAGGGGCGCATCGGCTGAATGGTGAGAAGCAAATTCACTCGCAGGAAGAGGCGTTGAGTCCGATTCTTGTGATATACTGTCGCCCGTGGCGCCGAGCCTTAGAAAGCGAGTGCGCCACATATCTTGCCTGGGACGGGCATCGAGCGTCCCTGAGCGGGTTACGAAACCCCGCTAAACTCATCCACAGCACGCCGGAGTTTGAACCGAGCGTTGGCATGTGAACTGTAAGGAGAAACATGGCAGTCATTCCTATGAAAGCCCTGCTTGAGAGCGGCGTGCATTTTGGGCACCGCACCAACAAGTGGGACCCGCGCATGAAGCCGTATATTTTTACGGAGCGCAACGGTATTCACATCGTTGACCTGCAACAGACCTCCAAGTTGTTGAGCCAGGCATACAATATGATCCGTGATAACGTCGCCAATGGCGGCACAGTTTTATTTGTCGGCACGAAGCGGCAGGCGCAGGAAACCGTGGCGGAGGAAGCCGCGCGTTGCGGCATGCCCTACGTGACCGAACGCTGGATGGGCGGCATCCTGACCAACTGGTCCACGATGCATGACCGCATCCAGGAATTTGAACGGCTCGAGAAAATGCGCGACACCGGCGAAATTTCCCGTTTGACCAAGAAGGAAGGCTTGCTGATCGAGCGTGAGATCATCCGTCTATCCACCCGGCTTTCCGGCATCCGCTCGATGAAGCGCCGCCCGGACCTGCTCTTCATCATTGATGTGGGGCGCGAGGACGCGGCGGTCCACGAGGCGAACCTGCTCGGCATCCCGATTGTGGCGATGGTGGATACGAATTGCAACCCGTTGAATATAGATTATGTGATTCCGTCCAACGACGATGCGATCCGTGCGATCAAGTTGCTGGTGGCGAAAGTCGCCGATGCGGTGCTGGAAGGCAAAGGCATGCGTAAGGACGATCAGGCGGAGGAAATGCCGGCTGAGGAAACAAAATCCAAATCGGATAAGCCCTCCCGCCGCGCCCCCAAGGTTGTTGAGTCAGATGTGGAACTGGAAGATAACGCATTGCTCGGCGAAGCGACTCTCGCCAAGATGAGCGCCTCAAAAGCACCGGTCGTAACGGAAGAAGTTGCACCGGCTCCCGCTGCGCCAGCCGCGGAAGAATCAAAACCTGCCGCGGAAGCGGAATAACCATCGTTTGATGCAATATTAAGGAAGTACTGGATGGAAATTACAACTGAAATGATCAAGGAATTGCGCGCCGCGACCAACGCCGGCGTGCTGGATTGTCGCAAGGCGCTCGAAGAAGCCGGCGGCGATTTTAAAAAAGCGGTGGATTGGCTCCGTGAAAAAGGCATGGCGACAGCCGCCAAGCGCGCCGACCGCGAGGCTTCGCAAGGTGTAGTGGAACTGTACTCGCACGGCGGCGGACGAGTCGGCGTGATGGTCGAAGTGAACTGCGAGACCGATTTCGTGGCGCGTTCGGACAAGTTCCGTGAACTGGCACATGAGCTGGCATTGCAGATTGCCGCCTCCGCGCCGCGCTATTTGAAGGCGGAGGAGATTCCCGCCGACGTGCTCGAACACGAAGCAGAAATTGCCCGCGCCCGCGCGAAGGAGGAAGGCAAGCCCGATAACGTTCTCGAGAAGATCGTGACGGGGCGTATCGAAAAGTTCAAGGATGAAGTTGTCCTTTCACGGCAGGCTTACATCCGTGACGAATCGCTGACCGTGGAAAAGTTGATCCTGCAAACGGTCGCCGCCATCGGCGAGAACGTGATCGTGCGCCGCTTCCAGCGCTGGGAACTTGGCGAGAGTTTGAACAATTAAAGTAAAATGACCAACCAGATGGTTGGTCATTTTTGTACTCCCTCACCCCGTCCCTCTCCCACTGGGAGAGGGACGGGGTGAGGGTTGAAAAGGAGAACCATGAGCGACATCAAATACAAACGCATCCTTCTCAAGTTAAGCGGCGAGGCGTTGGGGGGCAAGTCCGGCTTTGGCATTGACGTGGATGAAGCCGAATCCATTGCGAGCCGCATCAAGGAAGTGCACGAGATGGGGGTGGAGGTGGCAATCGTCATCGGCGCGGGGAACCTGTGGCGCGGCAAACAGGGACTCGAACGCGGCATGGATCGCTCGACGGCCGATTACATGGGCATGCTTGCCACGGTGATGAACGCGATGGCGCTGATGGACGCGCTCGAACGCGCCGACGTATATACGCGCGTCATGTCCGCGATTGACATGCGTCAGATTGCCGAGCCGTATATACGTCGGCGGGCAATTCGACACTTGGAGAAGAGGCGGGTGGTCGTCTTCGGCGCGGGGACGGGAAATCCGTTTTTCTCGACGGACACCGCCGCGGCGTTGCGCGCCACGGAAATTGATGCAAACGTTGTCATCAAAGCCACCAAAGTGGACGGCGTGTATGATTCAGACCCGAAGAAAAATCCCGATGCAAAGAAATTCGATAGACTCAACTACATCGAGGTCATCAACCGCAGGCTGGAAGTGATGGACAGCACTGCCATCACGCTGTGCATGGAAAATAAACTGCCGATCCTTGTCGTCAACCTCTGGGACAATCACGCCCTGCTCGCCGCGCTCAGGGGCGAGGCGGTCGGTACATTCGTCGGTGATTGAGAATTCGACTCTCACGTTGTTTCAAAACCTCTCGCGAGCTGCGCTTCATATAGCGGTTTTTGATATTTTGGTGTATCCTTGCCGTTGAAAGAATTTCACAATTCAGGAGACCGCGGTGATAAAAGATATTCTGACCGATGCCGAACACCGAATGAAGAGCGCCATACAAGTTCTGCATGACGACCTTGCCGGCGTCCGCACGGGGCGGGCAAGCCCGGGCTTGGTCGAAAAACTCGCCATCGAATATTACGGGACGCCCACTCCTCTCATGCAACTGGCTTCGATCAGCGTCCCCGAGCCGCGCTCGATCATGATCAAACCGTTCGATGCCTCCACACTGAAGGCCATCGAAAAAGCGATTCAAGCCTCAGACTTGGGGCTGAATCCCAATAGTGATGGCAAGGTCATCCACCTCAACCTGCCTCCGCTTAACGAAGAGCGCCGCCGCGACCTCGTCAAGCACGTGCATCACCGGTTGGAGGAGGCGCGTATCGCTGTCCGCAATATCCGCCGCGACGCGCACAATGACATGCGCGACTTTGAAAAGGAAAAATTGATCTCGGAAGATGAGTTGAAGCGCGGCGAAGAGGATTTGCAAAAACTCACCGATAAATTCGTCGAGGAGATCGGCGCGCAGGGGAAGAACAAAGAAGCCGAGATCATGGAAGTCTAGTATGTCATTGCGAGTGGCACTGTTGTCGAGTAGTCCTGAGCGAAGTCGAAGGACGTATCGAGACCAAGTGGAGATTGCTTCGCTCGTCCTTCGACTACAGGCTTCGTAAGAAACGCTCAGCCCTCCGCTCAGGACGGCTCGCAATGACAGGTGCTAATTGATGACCAACACCCCCTTCAACATCCCGCCCGATAAAATTCCCCGCCACGTCGCCATGATCATGGACGGCAACGGACGCTGGGCGCTTTCACGCGGCTTGCCGCGCCTCGCCGGTCACAAAGCTGGCACCGAAAACCTGCGGCGCGTCATCCGCGCGTCGGTGGAGTTTGGGGTGAAGTACCTGACGATCTATGCCTTCTCCACCGAAAACTGGGGACGCCCGCCGGAGGAAGTCAAAGGGTTGATGTACATCCTCGAAGATGTGATTGACCGCGAACTTGCCGAACTGAGCAAAGAGGGCGTGCAGTTGCGTCACATCGGGCGGCTTGAACGACTCGCTCCAACGCTTCAAGAAAAAGTAATGGATGCGATTGACATGACCAAAAATAATGATCGTTTGATTCTCAACGTGGCATTCAATTACGGCGGGCGCGATGAAATCGTCAACGCCATTCAAAAAATTATGAAAGATGGCGTCCCGCCCGAAGAGGTGACCGATGAATTGGTGAGCCGCTATCTGTATACGGCTGGCACGCCCGACCCCGACCTCATCATCCGTACCTCGGGCGAGTTGCGCGTCAGTAACTTCCTCATCTGGCAGGGCGCGTATTCCGAATGGTACGTCACGCCAAAATATTGGCCCGATTTCGACCGCGAGGAATACCTGCGCGCGCTCGAAACGTTTGCGTCACGCGACCGCCGCTACGGAAAAGTTTCATCGGGCGAGTACGAGGCGTCGAATGTCTAAACGCCTGATGACCGTGCTGGCGCTCACGGCAATCGGTCTGCCGGCGATCATCGATGGGGGCGTTTTCTATTTCATTGTCATGGCGATCGTGCTCGGCGGGTGCGCGTGGGAATTCGTCCGCTTGTACCGGGCTGTCGAATTTGAACCCGATGAAAAAGTCACGATCGGAGGCGTGCTGTTGATAGCCACAGCGCGCTTCTTTTTTGCCGACGCGGCGATTCCACTGCTTGTCCTCTTGATTCTTCTGGCGATGACCGTTCACTTGATCTCGTTCGAACGCGGCAGGGACAAAGCCGCGTTGGATTTCACGGTGACCGTCGCGGGCATCATCTACATCGGCTGGCTGGGATCGTATCTTTTGGACATCCGCCTCCTTCCTGCAGGAGGCTGGTGGCTCATGGTTGTGTTGCCCATCATCTGGGCGGGGGATACGGGCGCGTACTCCATCGGCGCGGTGTATGGCAAACACAAAATGACCCCGCGCCTTAGCCCAAAGAAAAGTTGGGAAGGCTACGCGGCGGGAATCTTTACAGCTGTTCTTGAAGGCGCGTTCTTTTCGTACGCGTTTTCCTCACTTGGTCCTCAACCCCTTGGCGGGTTGATCACCCCGGTACAAGGCGCGTTGCTCGGGCTTGTACTCGGCGTGCTCACTCCGCTTGGCGATCTCGGTGAGAGCATGTTCAAACGCCAGAGCGGGATGAAAGATTCGAGTCGCGTATTTCCCGGTCACGGCGGCTTCCTTGACCGCATTGATTCATGGATCTGGGGAGCGCCGCTCGGTTACTTTCTGATTCAATATTTCATTTTATAAACGGAGGCATGATGGAACTCAAAAGTGATCCCACAAAAAATCTTGCGCTCGAACTCGTGCGCGTCACCGAAGCCGCCGCGTTGGCGGCGGGCCGCTTCATGGGGCGCGGCGACAAGGAGGGGGCGGATGGAGCCGCCGTCAATGCGATGCGGACCGTCCTCCAAACCGTGGATATGAACGGGATCATCGTCATCGGCGAGGGCGAAAAGGATAACGCCCCCATGTTGTATAACGGTGAAAAAGTGGGGAGCGGCTCCGGCTCTGACTTTGATGTTGCCGTTGACCCCATTGACGGCACGCGCCCTCTGGCATTTGGCCGCTCGAACTCGCTTGCCACGGTTGCCATCGCCCCGCGCGGCACGATGTTCGACCCCGGTCCATTCGTGTACATGAATAAGATCGCCGTCGGACCGGAAGCGAAAGGCAAGATCAACATTGAGTGGCCCATCACTGAAAACCTGAAGGCGATTGCGAAAGCGAAGAATAAAGACCTTGAAGACCTGACCACGATCATCCTCGACCGCGACCGCCACAAGGAAATGATCGCTGAAATTCGCAAAGCGGGTGCGCGCATCCGCCAAATTCCCGATGGTGACGTTGCCGCGGCGCTCATGACTGCCTGGCCCGATTCAGGTGTGGATGTTTTATTTGGTGTCGGCGGCACACCCGAAGGCGTGCTTGCCGCGTGCGCCTTACGTGCCATGGGCGGCGAGATTCAGGGAAAACTTTACGCGCGTGACGACGACGAACTCCGCCGCGGACGCGAAGCGGGCTATGACTTTGAAAAGATTCTCACCATGGATGATCTGGTCTCATCAGAGGACGTATTCTATGCCGCCACCGGCATTACCGACGGCGAACTCCTCAAAGGTGTGCGTTACTTCGGCGATGGCGCCAGCACCGATTCGCTCGTCGTGCGCGGACTCACCGGCACTGTCCGACAAATTTCCGCCACGCATCGCATGGATAAACTCCATCAACTTAGCGCGGTGAAGTATTAACTCCATCATTGCCAAACGCCGCTGGTTGAGTAGTCCCGCGTGAACTTCGCGGGACGTATCGAAACCAGCAGTGCAGGTGTGACACCCACTTCTTGACACCCCTTTTCCTTGCACGTATAATCCCGCTCGCCTTCCTCGATAGCTCAATTGGCAGAGCGAGCGGCTGTTAACCGCTAGGTTCCAGGTTCGAGCCCTGGTCGAGGAGCAAAAGACCCTGCAAAGGGTCTTTTTATTTAAGTTGTATAATGCCCTTAACTTACAAAAGGAGAAATCTCATGCAGTCCTTTATCTTCAACGACGCCATCACTTTCAAACTCGCTACCCAACAGGACGATAAAAGCGCCAAAGCGCAGGTGTTCGCTGGTGTGTTCCTCGGCGTGATTTTGCGCTGGTTTTACAGCATCGCTGTGGATGTGATCAAGTCCGGCGAACCGTGGAGTTTCGGCACGTGGCCCACGATCATAGCCCGCCTGCTGATTGCGCTCGTCACAACATTCTTTGTCTTTTCGGGGTACTGGCAAAAGGTCAAAGACCAGCCTGCCAGCATGAGGTTTTGGAACTCGCTCGCCTACGGCATTTCGATTGACGCCATCGTCGGTCCGTGGGTCGTATAACCCTCTCCCCTCGGGAGAGGGCAGCGTGAGGGTCAGAATCAAAAAGAGAGAAGCACATCGCTTCTCTCTTTTCATTGTTCACTCTTCTCACTGCTCTTCGACTCGCTCGCCTTACTTTCCGATTTCTTTTCGGACTTGCCCTCTTTCGCGGATTTGTCGTCTGATTTCTCACTCGAAGAGGCTTTGCTTCCCGATGGCGATTTATTATCCGTGGCATAAAACCCCGAACCTTTAAAAATAACTTTCGTCGGGGTGATCACTTTCTTCAATGTTTTTTTTCTGCATTCAGGGCACGTCTTCAACGGCGCATCGTGAAAAAATTGATGACGCTCGAACTGCACACCACACGAACTGCAACGATACGTATAAACCGGCATTTCTTCTCCTTGCTGAACAGCCCGGCATTATATCATGCCCGTAAGGGTATAGCATCTCAAACAGGCAGGCAAGGGAAGCGCCGTAGGAAAACCATTAACGGATTCCGCTATCGTAATTCACGACGATCTGCGTAAACACACCCGCCTCCACAACAAAAATTTGATCGCTGGCGAACGGCAAGCCATTTGGAGACTCAGGATGCAGGATATATTCCCCCGGCGCAAGCGGAATCTTAAAGCGGCCCTGTTCATCCGTTTTGACTTGCACGATCATTCTTTCATTCGAGCTGTTCACCGTTAGGACGGCTTGATACGGCTGGTCGGGGCATTCGACTCCCTCCTGCACCACCGGGCACATCGGACCGATCAACACCTGTCCCTCCACTCCACTATCGGTCGGTGTTGGAGATACGGAACAGGCGGAAAGAAAAACGATCACCAAACTCACGATCACCTTGAATTTCATGGCGCGCTCCTTGTCCTCCAACCGACTCGAATACTTCAAGGTTTGTTCCCTTTCTCTACGGCTTCCACGGCAAAAACTGGACAAACGCCTCCAACGTTGTTTCTGACGTCACACTTTGCCGATACAAGTAATAAATGTTTTCACTACTCTGAACAGATATATCCCCAAGCCCCACTGCGGCGATATACCCCGCAAATTTCACGAATTTCAGCGAGTCGGAATCATACGCGCCGAAGGGATACGCAAAACTGCGGATGGGCACATCAAGATACGACTCGAGCCTGCGGCGCGAACTGTCAATCTCATCCATTTGTTTGCCGGGGCGGCTGGGTAAATCTTTATGGCTGAGACTGTGACTCCCGATCTCCCAGCCTGCCGCGTGCAGTTCGCGGATCTGGTCCCTGTCCATGAACAAGCCTGCGCCGATGTAGTTGTAGACGATGTAGACAGTGCCTGTGAACCCGTACTGTTGCATGATGGGCAATGCGTCGGTGTAGACGGTTTCACTGCCGTCGTCGAAAGTTAGGATAATAGGCCTGATGGGAATTTCTGCCCCTTGTTGAATCGCTTTGACGAGCAGTTCAATTGAAATCGTTTTGTATCCCCAACTATGCAAGAGAGCCATTTGCTTCTCGAACTCCTCAGGCGAAACATAATACGGGCTGTCCGTTTGTGAGACGCCAATGTGATGGTAAAGCAAAATCGGCACAACTACTTCGCCCGGTCCCTGAACGATGAATTCGGGCGTGAGTGTTGGGGGTGGTGTGAAAGTAAAAGTTGGCGAAGAGGTTGGGAAGGGGGTAAACGTTTCAGTTGGCATGAATGTCGAGGTGGGAGAGGCGGTCTCACTCGGCGAAGGAAGCGGGCTGACTGTCCACGTGGGCATGAAAGTCAGAGTCGGTGGAGGTGTTGCTGTCAGCGAGAGTCCACTGCATCCTAAAATGAATAGTGTCATTGCGAGGAAGGCACGCGCTGAGCGGAGCGAGCCGGTAGGCGAGTGGAGACGAAGCGTTGCCCGACGAAACAATCTCATGGTTATTCAAATTTATTTTCAACAGAGGGGATTGCTTCATGACTGGCGTTACTCACAATGACAGCGATCACAAGGGATGATTGATGTCCCACAAAACTCGCAGACCATCGAGCGTGAGCCACGGCGCGATGATTTGAATCGAATCGGTTTCCTGCGCCACGACTTCAGCCAGGCCGCCCGTGGCAATGACTTTCATCGTCGGACCGAGTTCCTTGCGAAAACGCTCGACCATCCCCTCGACCATGCTTACATACCCAAACAACAAACCCGCCTGCATAGCATGAACCGTATTGCGACCAATGACCGACGGCGGACGTTGCAAATCAATGCGCGGGAGTTTTGCGGCGTGCGTGAAGAGAGCCTCGGTGGCAAGGTTGATGCCCGCCGTGATCGCGCCGCCGAGATACTCGCCGTCTTTCGTGATGGCGTTGAATGTGGTTGCCGTCCCAAAATCAATGACGCACGCCGGACCTTTGTAAAGATACACCACTGCCACCGCGTCGGCAATGCGATCCGCGCCCACTGCGCGCGGGTCTTCGTATCGGACTTTGATTCCCGTTTTGATTCCCACGTCAATCACGAACGGTTCCTGATTCAAATATTCGCGGCATGCCTGAATCACACGCCCCGTAAGTTGCGGCACCACCGAGGCAAGGCACACACCTTTCAAATCCTTCGAGGAAAGTTTTGCGTTTTGCAACAAGCCCTGTAACTGCAAACCATATTCATCGGGCATGCGGGCGTGATCGGTGGCAAGCCTCCAATGTGCGCCGAGGTTGTTGCCGTTGTACAGACCAAGTGTGAGATTGGTGTTGCCGATGTCAATAGCGAGGAGCATGGCTGGAGTATACACGGAAACAAGTAGACAAGTAGACACGTGTTTACCGGTTTCCGTGTTTACTTTTTTACTTTTTCAATGATCTCCGCGACCATGTCATACTTGTGAAATTGCGGCATGACGTACACGCCTCCCGCCCACAGTTTGACCTGCTCCACCAACTCGACCGCGATCTCCACCCCAGCCTTCACCCCTTCGTCGCCCGCGGCTTCGACGCGTTTCCGCGTCGCTTCAGGGATGGATATGCCTGGCACTTCGTTGTGCAAAAAGTTTGCATGTTTGACGCTGACAAGCGGCAGAATCCCAACAAGGATGGGCTTATCCAGTTTGCCGTGTTTGGCTTCGTAGGCTTCGAACAATTTTGGTCCGTCGTCTGCGCGATAGACGGGTTGCGTCAGGAAAAAGTCTGCTCCCGCTTTCACCTTGCGGTGCAGGTTCTTGATTTCATTATCCACATCAGGCGGGCACAAATTCAACGCCGCGCCGACGAAGAAGTTGGTCGGTTGACCGATGCTCGTGCCCGAATGGTCAATGCCCTCGTTGAATCCCTGCTTGATGAGTTTGATCAAACCAGAGGGAACGAGATCGTAGTTGTCCATTGCATCGGGATAATCGCCAACAGAGGTTGGGTCGCCCATCACAACAAAAATATTGCGGATGCCGAGCGCGTGCGCGGCGAGCAAATCACCTTGTACGCGTAGAAGGTTTCGTCCACGCGTGGGAAAGTGGATGGTAGTCTCAACTCCCACTTTGCGTTGCACCACATCGCACACTGCCCATGCCGACATTCTCATGCGCGCCATCGGCGAGTCGGCAACGTTGATCACGTCCGCGCCCGCATCGGCTAGGAGAGACGCGCCCGCCAATAATTTGTGAGTCGAGAGTCCGCGCGGCGGATCCATTTCGACAGAGATGGCGAAGTCACCGCGTCCCAGTTTTTGCGCGAACTGAGTCGGGGGTTCAATCTCTGAGACTTCCGAAGTTTCAAAAACTTCGGAAGTCTGGATCAACACCGAAGAGTGCGCGGAAGACTCCAGCGCCTTCTTCATCACCGCGACGTGTTGTGGCGTCGTGCCGCAACAACCGCCAACCACGCACGCGCCCGCCTCACGAAACGACAGCGCGTAATCGCCAAAATAATCTGCATCCGCGGGATACATGATTCGTCCGCCCACTTGTTCGGGCCAGCCTGCGTTTGGCTTCACCCAAAATTTCCCGTCTGGAACGGCTTGTTTCATCTGTTTCAAAATGCGCAATAACTGCGCGGGTCCGCCCGAGCAGTTGACGCCGATCACATCCGCGCCTGCATCGCGAAGCGTTCGCGCCACTTTCATCGGTTCATCGCCGAGGAGGGTACGATCATCGCGCGTGAATGTGACGGATGCAACGATGGGTAAGTCACATGACTGTTTTGCGGCTTTGATCGCTTCACGGATTTCATATAGGTCGCTGAATGTTTCGATGACGATCATATCAACGCCCGCATCACTCAACGCTTTTATCTGCTCCGCAAACGCCTCACGCGCCTCCTCGAGTTGAACCCGTCCGAACGGCGCGATCCTCACCCCCAGCGGACCGACATCCCCCGCGACCAGCACATCCTTGAACGAAGCTGACACGACGCGGCGTGCAAGGTCAACGCTGGCTTTGTTGATTTCAACTACATCCTCCTGCAATCCATGCTTGGTGAGTTTGAAACGGTTTGCACCGAAGGTATTGGTGATGATCAACTGCGCGCCTGCCTCGATATATTCGCGATGCACCTCTGCAACGGCGGCGGGGTTTGTGAGATTGAGTTCATCGAAGCATTTATCGAACCCTACACCGCGTGCGTGGAGCATGGTGCCCATCGCGCCGTCGGCGAGGAGGGTTTGGGAGGAGAGTAAGTCGAGGAATTTATTTGTCATGTTTTGCCTTTTCGTAGTGCGGATTGGTAATCCGCATTACATTTCGTATTTGCAGTAAGCCCATTTCCAATCAGTTTGCTCTTTCACAAGGTTTGCTTTGACTGGATTGTAAAGAACATAGTTCACAATTCGTTCCAATTCTGCATCATCCCGAATGAAATGATCGTAGCTTTCATCTTGCCAAAATGTGCCACTTCGTTGGAGTATCTTGTTGGCTTCTCTGGCTGTGTGACGTTTGAGTGAGTGGAGAATCTCAGTCAAGCCAAAGAAAACATTCTTTTCTTTCAAAAGCGGCGTACAAACCAAATGAACATGGTTCGGCATAATGCAGTAGGAAATCAACTCATATATTTTTTCGTCCCGAAACTTGATCGCCTCGACAACCATATCTGCTATCTGCTCATTTTTGAGATGTAGATCGCCATGCAGAACTTTGTCGAGATGATCATCGAATTTTTCAAACCATGCGCGATGAGCAGATTCTTTCTGGCTTTCAGGAAGTTTGTTGATTTTTTGCTTTTCTTCGGCAAGTTTATCTAGCACCTCAATCGGCAAAGAGTTTGCAAGGCGAAACGTGATAAAGTATGTCGCTCCTGCTATCTGAATGTGGGGCAACCTTCTCTTGTAAAACTCACGAAATGAAAGATTATTTCTCACTGTTTATCGTGGAGCGGGATGTTATCCCGCTTCCTCCTGAAATGGGCGGGATGCCATCCCGCCCCACGATAATCTACCTCATCAACTGCTCGACGCGTGATTCACCGACGCTGTAATACTTTGCATCCTTGTGATGAACAATAATCGCGGCAGTGGATTGTTCGGGAATCAACTGATATGCAGGGCTGAGAGTAATTCCAAGTTCTGCTGTGACGGCGGGCAATAACTCAAAGACCTTTGTATGGTCTTCCAATTCTGGAATGGCAGGATAGCCCCACGAGTAACGCTTGCCTTGATTCTCGGCGATGCCCATCTCGCGGCGGATGTGTTCGTGCAAATAATCAGCTGTCGCTTCCGCGGCTTGGACAGCGAGTCCGTGGGTGAAGTAGGCTTCGGTGTAATCGTGCGCGGACTGGAGTTTGTCGAAGCGTTGCGTGGCTTCGTGTCCGACAGTGACGATTTGGAAGGCAACCACATCCATTTGACCTGACTCAACCGAAGCGTAGTAATCCGCGAGGCAGAAATGTTCGTCATACGGTTGGCGTGGAAAATTGAGACGCGTCAAAGTTTCATCGAGATTCTCGGGGTTGTAAATGATGAGATCATCGCCTTCCGCCTGACAGGGGAAGAGTCCATAGACGGCTTTGGGAGCCAGCCATTTTTCGTGGATGGCTTCGCGTTTCATTCTGTCGAGACGAGCGTCGAACTCGGCTTTCAACTTATCCCATTCTACGCCATGCGTATTTTTGGCGCCCCACGAGAGGCGATAGAGTTCGTTGATGTTGAGGTGTGTGAGGACAATTTCCAGCGGCATATACTTGACCACGCGCATACCTAACTTCGATGGAGGTAAATTGAGAGGCGCAGGTTGAATATTTGAGCGTTGAAAGCTTGGGACGTTGGCAGGTTTGGCGCTGGCACGACCCAATTCCATGTCTGCTTCTTTGCGGACTTGTTCAAGCAACGCAGGTTTGCGATTCGAGTCAATGAGCTGATCCATCGTTTCGAGACCTTCGAACGCGTCTTTGCAGTAGAAGACGCCCGGGTCGTAGAAGTCCCCGCTTTCGGTTTGGAGGATTCTTCGACCAAAGCGACGATTGATCGCCGCGCCGCCGATGAGCACAGGGATCGCGTGTCCACGGCGATGGAGCTCATTCACGATGAGCGGCATTTGTTTTGATGTAGAAACCAGTAACGCACTCAAACCAATCGCGGTGGCGTTGACTTCGACAGCTTTGGTAATGATCGTCTCCGCAGGGACTTGCTTGCCGAGGTCAATGACCGTATAACCGTTGTTGGCGAGAATGGTTTTGACGAGGTTCTTGCCGATGTCATGCACATCGCCATAAACAGTAGCGATGACGACTGTGCCTTTGGTGACGCCCTCCATTTTTTCGAGATAATTTTCGAGATGGGCAACGGTCTTTTTCATCACCTCAGCAGATTGGAGCACGAAGGGCAGGATCAATTCGCCCGCGCCGAATTTATCGCCGACTTCTTTCATGGCGGGGAGGAGGACGTTGTTGAGGGTGTGGACGGCAATTTCGTGTTGACGCGCCCTCACCTCAGCTCTCTCCCGAGGGGAGAGGGAGTCTGCCCTCATCCCCAGCCCTTCTCCCGAGGGGAGAAGGGAGTCAGAGTCCCCTTCTCCAGCGGGAGAGGGGGTAGGGGTGAGGGAGTTCGCGGGCAGACTCTCATCCAATAAATCCCAAAGTATATTCAACACTTCTTCTGTTTTGTTCAGAACATCGCTATTCCAGAATCGAATAACTTGAACACCCTGTTTTTCACGAAGTATCTTTGTGCGCTCTTCGTCATATTTGACTTGCTCATCCTCATTGTGTTGACTTCCATCCAGTTCAACACAGAGTTTTGCTTCGTGACAATAGAAGTCCAGGATAAATCCTTCCAGTGGATGTTGGCGCCGGAACTTGGCGTCATGGAATCCGCGGTTGCGGAGGATTTTCCACATGAGTTGTTCTGCGTCCGTAGCATTTTTGCGTAACTCACGGGCGCGTTCAAGCAAGGCTTCTGGAATAGGGGGATTTGGGATGAAAACTTTTTCCCTCACCCTGCCCTCTCCCGAAGGGAGAGGGGGAACGCTTCGATTAATGATCTCATCAATATCCGCTTCGACGCCTTCTTTGTGGCGGTGGACGATTTTCCAGTGCAGGCGTTGTTCGGGGGTCATGTCTTCGGTGGGGTCGGCGAGAGTCGACTCGGATGTAGGTGTGACGTTTTCAAAGTGTTCGATGAAACGTTGCAAAGCGTCTGCTCTGCGGTTGAAGATCAGGTCTTCGCAGAGTTCTTTTTCTTCGGCGGGGATGTCGGCATACGCGGTGACATGCGCGGGATTCACAATCGCCATATCCAAACCTGCTTGCACGCAGTGATATAACATGATTGAGTTCAAAGCGGGGCGGGCTTGCGGCGCAAATCCAAATGAAAGATTGCTGACGCCAAGCGAAGCCATCACGCCAGGCAGATTTTGTTTGATGAGTCGAATGCCTTCGATGGTTTCAATAGCTGAATCAATAAATTCCTGGTCGCCTGTGGCGAGTGTGAATGTCAACGCGTCGTAGACCAAATCTGCGGGCTTGAGTCCATGGTCGTCCACGGCGATGTCGTAGATGCGTTTGGCGACTTCGAGTTTTTTGTCGCGGGTCTTTGCCATGCCGTTTTCGTCAATGGTAAGAACAATCACAGCCGCGTTATGGTCTTTGGCTAATGTGAAAATTTTGTCGGCTTTATCGCGACCCGACTCGAGATGAGTCGAGTTAATCAAACAACGTCCAGGGGCGGTTTTGAGGGCGACTTCGAGAACATCGAGTTCGGTGGTGTCAATCACGAGCGGAACATCCACGCCCATCTCAAGTTTCTTGACAACCTTGCGCATGAGGTCCACTTCGTCGGGGCGTTCGGTGACGGCGCAGGAAATGTCGAGGGCGTGCGCGCCGTATTCGACCTGTTCACGCGCGATTTCGAGAATCGAGTCGTAATCTTCTTCGAGCAGGAGTCGCTTGAACTTGCGCGAGCCTTGCGCGTTGCAACGTTCACCGAGCAGGGTGGGAGGCGGGTCTTGACGCATGTCCAAGGCTGACATGGCGGAAGCAAGCTGAGGCGTCGCGCGAAGCGGGCGTGTTGCGTGAGGCGTGTCCCGTAATTTGTCAATCAAGAGTCGCAGGTGTTCGGGAGTCGTGCCGCAACATCCGCCGACAATCGAGATGTTGTGCTTGGTCACAAATTCATAGAGGTCGTTCGCAAACGGTTCGGGTTCGAGCGGATAAACTGCTTGACCATCAACATTCAACGGCAGACCCGCATTGGGAATGCACGAAACGGGGAGCGTGGAAGTTTCGCCGAGGATGCGGATGGGCTCGCGCATATGCTCGGGTCCGGTGGAACAATTGAGACCGATGACATCAATGCCCATGCCTTCGAGGATGGCGAGCGAGGCGTTGATGTCGGTGCCGAGCAACATGCGACCCGTCGTGTCGAGCGTGACCTGAGCCTGAATCGGCAAGTAGACTTGAGTCTCGTCCATGGCTTTGTGCAGACCAATGATGGCACCTTTGACTTCGAGGATGTCCTGCGAGGTTTCGATGAGGAGGAGGTCAACGCCGCCGCGGATCAGACCGACCGCCTGCTCGCGGAACGTATCGGAGAGTTCGTCGAAACTGACGTTGGAGAGTTCGGGGTCGTTGGTGGAGGGAAGTTTGCCAGAGGGTCCGATAGAGCCAGCGACGAAACGCTCCCTCACTCCTAACCCCTCTCCCGTTGGAGAGGGGGACTCGCTCCCTTCTCCCACTGGGAGAAGGGCTGGGGATGAGGGAGGTTGCGAATACTCATCTGCGAGTCGTCTTGCTAATCGTGCCGCAGTTTCGTTGATTTCGATGACTCGGTCTTGGAGCCCATATTCTTTCATCGTGATACGGTTGGAACGGAAGGTGTCCGTTTCGAGCACGTCCACGCCGACTTCGAGGAAGGAGCGATGGACTTTTTCCACGGCTTGCGGATACGAGATGACAAGGTAGTCGTTGCAGCCGTTGTATTGTTCGCCGCCGAAATGTTCGGCAGTCAGGTTTTGGACTTGCAGGCTCGTGCCCATCGCGCCGTCGAAGACGAGGATTTTCTTTTCGAGGGCGTCGAGGTAGCGGCGGTTGGTGTATTTGCGTTGGGTCATTAAGTTATTTCTCCTAAATTAATAATGCTTGTAATGAAAGGTATCCAATGCAAGCTGATATTGTTCGTATTTTGCTTGCAGGTCGTTTGATGTTTCCAAATCAAAAAGATATTCTTTTGTAGCTTCCCTCAGATCTTCAATGACATAAATCACAGCTAAGTTCAATTTTACAGACGAACTACTTTTGGTTAAAGTAAAGTGCTGGTCTTTGGGCAATGCGCTGCCCCAATGCAAAAGGTATATATAAGAAATGTCATTTGAGTCGATCAAATATCTGGGCTGACTTGTGTGCATGAGTTTGTGTCGCCAGAGTTGTATTGCTAATGAATTTTCCTCGTGTTCTGTGTGAAAATATTTATCCATGAAACTTATCATTCTCGGTGTTTGATGCGAGTCGTTTCCTTGCCAGTAACTTGATAACAAGTCAATTCTCGAAAAAACATTCATCATATATCCATAAAGCGTGATTGATAATGAATTCAACCATATGTCTTTTGATGACAAGACAATAGCTTCGTGTACAGCGACAACTTCTTTACAAAAGTTGTCAGCATGGTTTAGATGTTCTTCTTTGATTTTTGCAATGTCAATCATAAGTTTTTCTTCCAAGATTTAGACTTCCAATCCTTGCACATCTTCCAGCGCGGGGTTGGGTGCGTGGGGCGGGGTTCGGCGGAATGAATTCCTGCCTCAGCACATGAAAGTCGAATGAATTCGACTCGCTCGTTAATCCGAAGGATTTCCATGCACTGAGCAGGCGGCTTTAGCCCCGCTCTCGTTCACGGGATGTCATTTCACATCCGGCGGCAGGGTCGCACGACCAGCTTCGGTCATTCTACGTTCAGCGATCATTTTTCTGGCGCGTTCCTTATTGGTATTCGTCCAGTTCGATTTTGGTCGGCGCGGCGAGAAACGTAAAGCATAACGTTCGGCATCCATGCTTTTTTGCAACCCGTCAATCCAGCCGAAGCAGATCGCTTCCTCCACCGCTTCTACATAATTGATGAACGGCTTCTTCGTGGCTTTTTTGTACTGAATCAACCAGATCTCTTTTTTAGTTTTGTGATTCTTGAGGAACCACTTGCGAAATTCATCGCCCGTCGTCACATAAATCGTTTCGCCGATTTGCATACCTTCCTGCCTCGGTGGTCGAGTGGGCGAAGCCCGTATCGAGACCACCAGTCTTCAAAAAGCCATTTGTTTGCAGCTTACTTGTTGGTCTCGATACGTCCCGCCAAAAGCATGCGGGACTACTCGACCAACGGATTGTTCATGCAACAAAATCGCCTCTCGCAATGAGAGGCGACATTAATATAGTCATCTCTCATCTCCCGCATGACCGTAGGTCCATGCGCCGAAGTTGGCACCGTCGTTAGCGGTTGCCGAAGCGTCATCGGGTCGGTCCCTCAGCTTCTCTGGATGAGTGTATCCGTAAATTGTTCGCGAGTTATAACATGGCGAAGCGGGAATGTCAATTCAATATTGTATAATCCTGCCATGTCTTTTGAACGCGAAAAAATTCAAAAATTTACGCTAACCGCGGGTCTCGCCGTTTTCCTCATTGGTTTGGGTGTGTATGCGTATCTCGGGCTCTACTTCCGCTACTGGGCAGACGACTGGTGCTACAACGCCGATTTCAAAAATCTCGGATTTCTCGAAACCCTGCGCGGCTACGCCTACAACGTGACGTACACTCCCAGCCGCTACTCCGTGACGATTCTCGCGGGGATGTTCTATCTGCTTGGTGTATTCGGGTTGCAGATTCTCATTCCTCTCTCGCTTCTTCTCTGGACTTTGGGGCTGGTTCGGTTGTTCAAGAACATTGCCTCCATCTCAGGCTTTTCTCTATCCACTCTTCAGGCAGTTTTGATTTCTGCCATGATCGTTTATTTCTCCATCTATTTCGCACCGCACTTATATCAATCCTTGTATTGGAATACTGGATTCTTCACCTATACTTTTCCTCTCGTGTTGACCCCTTGGGTGCTGGCACTCGTCACTGACCAAAATGCATCCAAGCCAAAGTTGATTCTTGTTGCCCTGCTGTCCCTCCTCGCAGGCGGATTCTCCGAAGCGAGTTGCACAGTTCTGGTTTCCATTCTGGCTTTGTACACCGTAATTGCCTTCATCGGCTCTCGCTACCAAAAGCCCTGGGCACAAAAGACTTTCGTTCCCTCACTCGTCGCGTTGACCCTCGCCATCATTGCTATGGCATTGCTTATCTTTGCACCGACGACGCAAATCCGTGCGGAACGATATGGCGAGCCAGCGAGTCTCCCTGAACTGGTCACCCTGCTTTTCAATTTCACGCGCGAGTTTGTCACCCTCTCCATCAAGGACTATCAACAACTTCTGATCCTTCTCCTCGCAGGGTTATTCAGTTTTGTATTGAGTTCAAAAGGTGAACGCCAGTTAAATATTCCTAAAACTCTAGGGCTTGGAGTTGGGATATTCGCAGTGGCTGTCTTGCTCGTCGCGGCGTCGCTGACCCCCAGCGCGTACGTCGAACGCGGACTCCCCATCCTCCGCACACAGATCATCCCGCGTCACATCATGGTCTTCGCCTTCGTTGCGCTCGGGTGGATTGGCGGATATGCTCTTCGTCAGTTGTACGCGCCGACTTGGTCGCAGATTACAGCAGTAGTTGCGTTGCTTGTTACGCTTGCTTTTCCAGTATTCACTATTTTTACCGCTTCAAAATATGTTCCTATTTATAGTCAACGCGCCCAACTCTGGGATGAGCGCGAGGCGAAAATTCAAGTTGCCATTGAGAACAACGTCGAAAAAGTAGAAGTAATTGCGATTGACGGCGCACCCGTCGGCGGCATCCGTGACTTTGACCCGCCCGGTAAAAGGGGATATTGGATCACACGCTGTGCAGAAGATTATTATCACATCAAACTTCAGGTTGTCCTCCCATGAAAATCGTTGCACTCGTACCCATGCGACACCATTCTCAGCGCGTGCCAGGCAAGAATTACCGCGTCCTTGCAGGCAAGCCGCTGTTCCATCACATCATCGAGACGTTGCTTGCCGTGCCTGAGCTGAACGACGTGGTTGTGGATACTGACTCGGATCAAGTCAAGGACGGGTTGAAACAGCATTTCTCCTCCGTGAAAATCATCAATCGTCCCGAAAATTTACGCGCCGATGATGTGCCAATGAACGAAATCTTGATCTACGATACGAGTCAAGTGCAAGCTGATTTCTATTTACAGACTCACAGCACGAGTCCCCTGCTCAAAGTCGAAACGATCTCGAAGGCTATCCAATCACTAATTACCAATTACCCCGATCACGATTCCCTCTTTTCCGTAACCCGCCTCCAAACGCGCCTGTACGACCAGCGTGGCAATGCGATCAACCACAACCCGAAGGAATTAATCCAAACGCAGGAGCTGCCGCCCGTGTATGAAGAGAATTCCTGTATTTACCTATTTACGCGCGAAAATTTGCTCGCCAAAAAACACCGCATCAGTGATAAACCGCTCATGTTCGAAATTGACGCCGACGAAGCTTGGGACATTGACGAAGAACTTGACTTCGCCATCTGCGATTTCCTGCTGACGAGAAATTTGAATGGGTAAACTAAATCCATTGAAGAAAATACTAGGGAGGTGGTTCTCCATCCCCTGGTATCCCTTCGCGTTTGGGGCGTATCCCGTTCTGGCGTTGATGTCGTTCAACGTCGGGCAGATCAAACTCGAAGCAGGGTGGCGGCCGCTGTTGGTTTGTATCGCTGTTGCGGGGATCCTTTTTGTTTTATTGAAGATCACCCTTCGAGATTGGAATCGTGCCGCGTTTTTATCCACGCTGTGGATGGCGTTGTTCTTTTCCTATGGGCACATCCACATTACGCTTACGAAAGAATTGAAAGGTATTGACTTTGAACGCTGGCTGTTGATCGCATGGGCTGTGCTGGCGGTCGTCTTTGTGATTTGGGCGGTGAAGAAACCGCCTGCATCCGCGGTGGCATTGAATGTGATCGCGCTGGGGCTGGTGGTCATGTCGCTATGGCAGACCAGTTCTGGTATCGGAAGAGGAGGCGTGCATCGCGTCGCCGCTGAACATGCTCCCGTGGACGAGAATCTCACACGCCCGCAGAATCCGCCCGATGTCTACTATTTCATCCTCGATTCGTATGGACGTGATGATCTGTTGCAAGAGGCATACGGCTATGATAATAGCGCGTTCATCGAGGGTTTGCGCGCGCGCGGATTCTATGTTGCGGAATGCAGTCAGGCAAATTACGTGCGGACAGAACTTTCAGTGAGCTCGTCGTTGAATATGCTTTATTTGCAGGATCTGGATTCATCGTTCGCCCCCGATAGCATCAAACGCAGAAAATTATGGGATGCCTATAAATATAGCGCAGTGCGTTATAACTTTGAGTCGCTCGATTACACAACGACAGCCTTCGCAACCGGTTTCGCGTGGAGCGAGTGGGACGATGCGGATGTGTTTTTCACGCCGCCGCCTTTTTCAGCGGGCATGACCGAGTTTGAAACGTTGTTCATGCGGACAACGCTTGCGCTTCATGCACAGGATTTAGGCTGGGTGGATACCGATGCGATCATGGGTCAAAACTTTCGTGATCGGACTCTGCTGGTCTTTGACCGAATGAATGACCTCGCGCACCTGCCCGAACCGACATTCGCATATATCCATGTGATCTCGCCTCATCCTCCCTTTGTGTTTGATCCTAACGGTGAACCGACCTACCCGCCTGATTTTTGGAATGAGGATCGTGAGTATCCTTCAACGTTATATGCAAAAGGATACCAAAATCAATTAACCTTTTTGAACAAAAAAGTTTTGGAGGCGATAGATACCCTGCTTGCTGAATCAATCACGCCGCCGATCATCATTTTGCAGGGCGACCACGGTCCGTGGCTGCAACCAAAAAACAAACGCATGTGGATTTTGAATGCGTATTATTTGCCGGGGCATCAAGATGAATTGTTCTCGAAAGTCTCACCTGTGAATACGTTCCGAATTATTTTCAGCGAATATTTTGGCGGCAAATACGAGTTGTTACCAAATATCAGTTACTTCTCGCCCGTCCCGAATCTGTACGATTTTTCAGAGATCGAAAATGATTGCAACCGCGGTGATGCCGGGCAATCGGGTGAGTGAGTCGAACACTCATAAATAATTGATATAATTTTCAAAGATGCACACAGTTCTTTTCACCGCCCCTTACATGATTCCGTTTGTGGATCGTTTCAAGCCGGTCTTCAAAAAATACAACATCGAATTGATCGTTCCCGATGTGCAGGAGCGCATGGAGGAGGCAGACCTCCTTAAGTACGCCGGTCAATTCGACGGGGCAATCTGCGGCGACGACCGTTACACGGCGCGCGTGATCGAAGCTTGCACGCCGCGCCTCAAGGCCATCTCCAAGTGGGGGACGGGCATCGATTCGATTGACGCTTCAGCCTGCGCCCGCCATTCGGTGAAGATTGGCCGCACCCCGAACGCCTTCACCACTCCCGTAGCGGATACGGTCCTCGGTTGCATGCTCGCCTTCGCCCGCCGCCAGCCGTGGATGGACAAGGAAATGAAAAGCGGAAAGTGGGAGAAAATCTCCGGCAAGACGTTGAGCGAATGCACGCTTGGTGTGATCGGCGTTGGCAACATCGGCAAGGCAGTGACTCGCCGCGCGCGGGCGTTTGGAATGAAAGTTTATGGTACGGACATTGTAGAAATTGATCACGTCTTCGTCACCGAGACGGGGATCGAAATGACCAGTCTCCAGTCTCTGCTCTCGAATTCTGATTTTGTTTCCATCAACTGCGACTTGAATCCAATATCGCATCATTTGATGAACTCTGATACCTTCGCCTTGATGAAACCAACGGCTGTGCTGATCAACACTGCGCGCGGACCCATTGTCGAGGAGAAAGCGCTGGTGGAGGCGTTGCAGGCAAAACGTCTGGCAGGAGCCGCGTTGGATGTCTTTGAAGTAGAGCCGCTTCCGCTGGATAGTCCGCTTTTAAAAATGGACAACGTCCTGCTTGCTCCCCACAATTCCAATTCCAGCCCCGCCGCGTGGGAACGCGTGCATTGGAATACGATCAAGAATTTGGTGGAGGGGTTGGGGATGAAATACGAAGAAATGAAAGAGGAAAGATGAAAGACGCGAGGATGGTTTTGATCACCGGTGTAGCGAGTGGGATTGGTCGCGCAACGGTTATGCTTTTCTCTGAAAAGGGCTGGCGCGTCATTGGCGTGGACAGGTCTGAGTTTGGAAACGATTTTCCAAAAAACGGTTTATTCATCCGGTCCGATATTTCGCGGGCGGAAGATATGCAGGCAATTTTCGAGAAGGCGCGTCAATTCAACGGGTCGCTCGACGCGTTGGTGAACAATGCCGCGGTGCAGGTGGCGAAACCGATTATTGACACCACTGTCGAGGAATGGGATGCAGTCATGGCGTCCAATTTACGTTCGGTGTTTTTAGGGGTGAAATTGGCGCACCCACTTCTAAAGACCGCAGGTGGCAGCGCGGTGGTGAATGTCTCGTCGGTGCACGCGCTTCAAACCTCGGCGAACATTGCCGCCTATGCTGCATCGAAGGGCGGCTTGCTTGCCCTCACGCGCGCCATGGCAATCGAGTTTGCTCCCGATAACATCCGTGTCAACGCCATCCTGCCCGGCGCGGTAGATACACCAATGCTCCGCGCGGGTCTGGGACGCGGTCACGCAGGTCATGGTGACATGCAGGATCGGCTCGATAACCTTGCGCGTAAAACCGTGAGCGGAAAAGTGGGCAAGCCCGAAGAGATCGCCAGCGCGATTTATTTCCTTGCCGATAACGAACAATCTTCGTTCATGACGGGGCAGGCATTGGTGGTGGATGGGGGAGCGACGGCAAGATTGAGTACTGAATAATCGTGACTGAAAGAAGAAGGCTTCTTTCTTCACTTCGACTTCGCTCAGTGCAAGCTTTCCTCTTTCTTCTTTGTCCATGAAACAGATGCTCAAACAGCTCATTCCTCAGCGTCTCTGGCAATTCAGCCGCGACGCGTACGATGCCGTGCGTCGCATGCCTGAATTGCCCGCCGCGTATTGGCATCCATGGCGGCGGGAGAGCATTCGTCGGCTCGCCGCGTTGAAGGATGTCCACAGGGGGAAGCGCGCTTTCATCATCGGGAACGGTCCCAGCCTCAAGCAGACCGACCTCGGCAAACTGCGGACCGAGATCACCTTCGGCATGAATCGCATCTATCTGGCGTTTCCCGATCTTGGATTTTCCACCACCTATTTGTGCGTATCGAACGATCTGGTCGTCGAGCAATTCGTGGATGACATCAACGCGCTGACGATTCCCAAGTTCATCGCGTGGCGCTCGTATCGCCATTTCTCGCCAAACTTGCAACTTGCAAACCTGCCAACCTTTATTTACACCACCTACACGGGTCCTCGATTCACAAGCGATGTACGCGGGCGCGTGTGGGAAGGCGCGACGGTCACCAACCTTGCGTTGCAACTTGCCTTCCACATGGGAATCGAGAAAGCCATCCTCATCGGCGTTGACCACAATTTCGCGTCCAAAGGCGACGCGAACAAAACGGTCGTTTCGCAGGGCGACGACCCAAATCATTTCGCGGCGAATTATTTCGGCAAAGGCGTCCGGTGGCAACTCCCCGATTTGGATACGTCTGAGATTGGGTATGCGCTGGCGCGCGATGCGTACCGTAATGCAGGGCGCGAAGTGGTGGATGCAACCGTCGGCGGGAAATTGACCATCTTCCCCAAAGTGGATTACGCCACGTTGTTTTAATGATTTGTGTAGGGGCGGATCGTGATCCGCCCCTGCGAAATAATATGAACCTCATCTCCATCATCACCCCCTCGTTCAATCAGGCGCGCTACCTCGAGCAGACGATTCAATCCGTGCTGGGGCAGGATTACCCGCGCATCGAATACATCGTGGTGGATGGCGCATCCACGGATGGATCAGTTGAGATCATAAAAAAATACGAAAGCAAACTCGCATACTGGGTCTCTGAAAAAGATTCAGGTCAAGCGGATGCCATAAACAAAGGGTTGGCGAAAGCGAAGGGAGAAATCGTCGCGTGGTTGAACTCCGACGATTATTATTTGCCCGGCGCGGTTTCTGCGGCGGTGAAAACCTTTGATGAAAATCCTGAAATTGTGCTTGTCTACGGAAACATGCTCGCTGTGGATGAACATGGCAAAGCGTTCAACACCTTGAAGTATCGTCAACTCACATTGCAGGATTTATTGTGTTTTCAAATCATCGGTCAACCCGCAGTATTCTTTCGGCGCGAAGCTCTTGAAAAATCAGGGATGCTGGATTCCACTTTCCACTTTCTGCTCGATCACCAGCTCTGGATTCGAATCGCCCAACACGGAAAAATTCTGCACGTGCCGCAAACATGGGCGGCGGCGCGCTATCACGCGGAGGCGAAGAACCGCGCCAAAGCAGCGGAGTTCGGGCGCGAAGCCTTCCGCATTTTGGCTTGGGCGAAGGGTCAGCCGGGGCTGGCAGAATCAGTTTCACTGGTGGAAAGACGCGCCCGCGCCTCCGCGCACCGCGTCGACGCGCGGTATCTGCTCGATGCAGGGCAGTCTCTGCCTGCGCTGAGGGCATGGGCGCGCGCGTTCTTCATTCATCCGCCGACGGCGTTGGCGCGGTTGAATATACTGTTTTCCGCGTTGTTGAATTTGGCGGGACTTGATGTTGTCCGCTCCATGTATTTATCGCGGCGATCGAAGCAATCAAGGCAATCCAAAATCTAAAGCGATACTGTCTCATCAAAATAGACCAGCGGGGAAGTTATGTTATACTGATTTTTTGAATTTCATCGAGGTTTACAGGAATGAGTTTGAAGAATGACGTGCAACAAAACAATTCATGGAGCGATCGCTGGGTTTCCATTTTATTTTATCTTGGGGCATTAAGCGCAAGTGTTCCGCTGGCAGTGTATGCGTATCTGGGATCCTTTTCGCGGTATCTCGCGGATGATTATTGCGCCTCCACGTACCTGTTCACCTCGCAAAATATTTTCGAAGCCACCTGGCGGGCATATTTTTTATGGGCAAATAGTTATTCGCGTTTGATGTTCAGCCAGTTGATTGAATTCGGCGGCGTCAACGGGATTCGCGTAATGGTGGGTGTTGAAATTTTGATTTGGGTGTTTTTGCTTGCGTGGATGTTTTACGAGATTGCCACCCTGCTTCGAATCCGAATTGCCCTTTCGGGTTTCGTGTGGCTTGCCTGTATGGTGATCGTCCTGAGCCTGTACCAGACCTCCGCGTTGTATCAAATTCTCTATTGGCGGACGGGGTTGATTCCCTATTCATTGCCGGTGCTGTGGTTTGCAGGCATCGCGGCATTTTTCCTGCGCTATGTTGGAAAGCCCTATGAGAAATCGCGGGCGCGTTGGGCGGGAATGCTGTTCGTTGTCCTCGTATTTTTCGCAGGCGGGTTAAGTGAAACGACCTCAGGGATGCAGGTGGGTATGATGTTCGTCGCGGTTCTGCTGGTCTGGTGGACGAAACCGCTTCACCAGCGACGGGACGCGCTAGCTTTCCTCATCTTTGGGTTGATCACCGCGGTGATCGCCATTTCGATCATGGCGGTCTCGCCGGGCACATCGAACCGCCTGGGCAGAATCATGGATAACCCGCCGATCTATAACCCGATCGCGTTATCGGGCGATGTGATTCTCTACACATCCCAGTTCATCCTCGATGTTTTTAAATCGTATCCGTTGCTTGTACTTGTTGCAGTCGCAGTTTCTTGTGGCATCGTGATTCTTGCGTTTTCAACCAGCGGGCAGGATGTTGCTCGAATCCCCGCCTCCCGTTTGCGATGGGCGTTGTTGATCGTTCCAGTAGTTGTGTTCATCGTCATTGGGTTTAGTTACGCACCGAGCGCGTTCGTGCGGACGTTCCCTGCGGCGAGGGCTCGGTATGCATCCCATTTCATTTTGATGCTCGGATTGATGATCGAGGGCGGGCTGTTGGGAATCCTTGTGGCTCAAACGCGCTCCATTGTCAGCCGGAACTGGGTACGAATCACAGTTGCTATTCTGCTCATTGGGTTAATTGTTCATCCGTTGCGCGCCGCGCCGCGCGTGTATTTACTGCACTATGAGTATCAAAACTTCGCGACCAAATGGGATGCCCGCCACGCGCTAATTCGGCAGGCGGTCGCCGATGGCGAGACCGACCTCGTCGTCGTCCAGTTGGACGCCCCCGGCGGTGTTGGGGAATACAAAGGCAACCCGAAAGACTGGATCAACCGCTGTGTCGCGCGGTTTTACGGCTTGAATTCGATCGTCGCCCCTTGATGCGGTTCATTCTCACATGCAAACTGATTCACAAACCCGTCACGTTCAACCCATCCTCGTCACCGGCGCGCACCGCGGCGGCACCACCTGGGTCGGCAAAATGCTTGCACTCGACTCAAATGCCGCCTACATCAGCGAGCCGATGAACATGTTGCATCGCCCCGGCGTATTGCGGGCGAAAGTACATCACTGGTATCAATACATCTGTGAGGATAATGAGGGCGAATTTCTCTCCGCTTTTGAAGAATTGCTCGATTATCGCTATCACACGTGGAGCGAGATCAAATCCATTCGCTCGCTCAAAGATTTTCTGCGCATGGGCCGCGATTTCAAGATTTTTTACGATGCGCTCGAAAACGGACAGCGCGCCCTGATAAAAGATCCGTTCGCCGTTTTTTCTGCGAAGTGGTTTGCGCAACGATTCAATTTCAAAGTAATCATCACGGTGCGGCACCCTGCAGCGTTTGCAAGCAGTCTCAAGCGCCTCGGCTGGAATTTCGATTTCAACGACCTGCTTGACCAGCCTCTGCTGATGCGCGACCACCTGGAACCCTATCGAAAAGAGATGCAATCCATCAAAGCGGACGACATGATCGGTCAAGCCAGCCTGTTGTGGACGATGATCTACCGCTTCGTTCACTCGACCATAAAGTTGAATCCCAACTTTCAAGTGGTTCGCCACGAAGACCTTTCGCGTGACCCCATCAAAGGTTATCGGGATTTATACTCGTCCCTCGGTTTGGATTTCACTCCCCAAGTCGAAAAGAAAATCCTCAACTCCAGCAGTTCCGAAAACCCGACGGAACTGGGACGCGGAAAAACGCACTCCGTTAAATTGGACAGCCGCGCCAATATCGAAAATTGGAAAAAACGGTTGAGCGAAGAAGAAATCAAGCGCGTGCGGGAGATTACGGAAGAAACAGCGCGTTTGTTTTACCCCGAAGGAAATTGGTGAAAGCGGATGTCTGTTTCTCTGCCTCTCGTGTCCATCATTACGCCGTCGTTCAATCAGGCGCGTTACATCGAAGCGACGATCCAATCCGTGGTGGCGCAGGATTATCCGCGCATCGAATACGGAATCGTGGACGGCGGCTCAACGGACGGAACGGTTGACATACTCAAAAAGCGCGAGGGACGACTCGCCTGGTGGGTGAGCGAACAGGATAAAGGTCAGACCGACGCGATCAACAAAGGGTTTGCGCGGGCGCAAGGCGATATCCTGGCGTGGATCAATTCCGACGACACGTACGAACCGGGCGCGGTCTCGGCGGCGGTGAAGTATTTGCAGGAGCATCCTGAAGTGGGAATGGTCTACGGCGATTGCAACTTCATCAACGAAAGCGGACGCGTGATCGGCAAATTCAACTCGGCGCAAACGGATTTGCGTTTGCTTCGCCGCGGCTACGTCCACATCCCGCAACAGACCATGTTCTTCCGCGCGGAATTGTGGCGGCAGGTCGGTCCTCTCGACCCGTCGTTTTACTTCGCGATGGATTATGATCTGTGGGCGCGGATTGCGTCGCGTTCACAGATAAAATATGAGCCGCAGACGTGGGCGAACTTTCGCCTGCACACATCGGGCAAGACCATCGTTGCGGACGACCGTTGCTGGCCCGAGATGATCCGCGTGCATTACCGCGACGGTGGCTCGTTCTTTTCGGTGATCGTTGCCAAGTATTACATCCGCAGGTTGGTTGCCCCGCTGTGGAATTGGCGACGAAGAAGGATGTTGAAAAGTTAAATCCGTTGGTCAAGCGCAAGCAGTCGAGACCAACAAATAAACAAGGATATTTTGTAACACGGTGGTTTCGATACGCCGCTTCGCGGCTACTCAACCACCAAAGTAAATATGATTAGACCTCTTGCAAAAGTCATTTTGAGATGAGTTCGAGGTTATAAATGGCAGAGATTAGATTAAAACGCAAAGCAAACCTTTTTCTGCGATTACGATATTTCTCACTCAAAATGCGAAAGACTTT
>Ga0247727_10002010_pt1 | contig 47056 bp, 39 predicted proteins | sample WisWelCaveWW1625_FD_202498 | JGI IMG/M metagenome (GOLD analysis project Ga0247727, IMG submission 202498) | Biofilm microbial communities from Wishing Well Cave, Virginia, United States - WW16-25 | ecosystem: Environmental > Aquatic > Deep subsurface > Groundwater > Cave microbial mat | place...
GCCGCGTCCAACGGATCCCGGAATTGCTCTCGACGCGCCCGAGGGGCTACTGCGCGGTGAAGTAGATCTCGTCGAGGCCGATCTCCGCGCCCTTGGTGAGCCCGCTCCCTCCGATGCCCGCGACGAGGGCCGTGGAGCCCTGCGTCAGGTCGAAGGTGGCGAAGGGGGCGAGGACGAAGTCCGGGGCGCCCTTTCCCGCCGCCGCGGAGCAGGTGAACTGGGTCCCGCTGTAGACGACCCGTACCTGGGCGATCTTCGTGGACGGGATGAAGAGGTTCCCCGCGGCACCGAGGTGGGACTGGGCGTAGACCTGGACGCCGCCGTCAATGCGGCGGCCGCAGACCGCGAAGAACTGGAGGGGGTCGCTTCCCTGGACATCGAACTCCACGCAGGCGCTCCCCGTGTCCACGGTCGCGTTGGGGTCGAAGGCGCCGACCTGGAACTTCACCTCGAAGGGCCCGAACAACTGCCGGCCGAGGGACTTGAAGATGTAGCCGGGCTCGGCGCTCTTCCCCGCGTAGGCGAAGTAGTAGTTCTTCGGCGGCTTGGCGGTCTTCATGGCGGAGAGGTAGTTTCCGTAGGGGTCCTTGAGCCCCGGCTCCGCCTTCCCCTTGCAGGAGGCGTTCTCGGCATCGCCGGTGCCGGCCGCGAGGTCCGCGGGGGTGACGGAGCAGAGGCCCCGGAGGGATCGAAGGTCGGGATCGAAGCAGGTGGTCGGAAGGGGGGGATTGGCGGCCAGGGCGGCGGCATCCTTGCGGGAGGTGGCAATCCCCGCGAGCCGGGTTTGGGCACACACCTTAAAAGCAGTCGCAGTTTGGATCCAACGTGCCACGTCTCCCGCCTGCTCCTTCTTCGAGATGGACTTGAGCGCGAACTGGTCGGATCCCTGTGCATACGCCAGGTCACTTCTGACGCCTCCTTCATCGGTGGAACTCTGGTAGCCTCCGGCGGCTTCGACGCTGACTCTCACGGCGGCAAGGCAGGAAATGGCCTCCGTCAGGAACGCATGGACCGCGACCGCGGTCTCCTCGGGAAGGAAATCCCTCTGATTCGGGGCGCTCTCCACTGCGGCCAGCGCCTCTTCCTCCAGGTTCCGGCAAACCCAGATCGCATCGATGAGGGGTTGTTCCGCCAACCCGTTGACGTTGCCCGTGGGTCCTACCCCGAAGGAGGGCAGGGCGGCCGCGGCGACGAGGGCGGCGACGAACAGCGCGCGGCGAAGGCGGTTCTGCATGGCGACCTCCTCACGGAGGGCGGTGCGCCCTCCTGCCCCCTAGAACCGCGTCCCCGCGGAAGGCGGACATCGCCCCCCCGGGGGCCGCGTGGTACAGAGGGTCCGCGCATGACCGCGCCCGAACCCGACCCGCCGGACCGCGAGGACGCGCTCTACGACTCCTATCTGGACGGGGCCCTCGCGGGGACCGCCGAGGAGCCCGTGGCCTTCCTCGCCCGCCACGGCGGCGTCTCGCCCGAGGTGCGGGCCCGCATCGAGGCCCTGCACCGGCTCTCCCGGAGGGTGAAGGAGCCGCCCCGGCGCCCGGGTCCCGCCCGCGTCGCAGAGCCCGGCCTCCCGCGGGTGCGGTTCGGGGAGTTCCGCCTCCTCCGGCGCATCGGCGCGGGCGGCATGGGAGTCGTCTACGAGGCGGAGCAGGAATCCCTCGGCCGCCTCGCGGCGGTGAAGGTCCTCCGCCCCGACCTCCTCGTCTCCCCGGAGGCGCGGGAGCGGTTCCGGCGCGAGGCGCAGGCCGTGGCGCGCCTCCGTCATCCCCACATCGTCTCCGTCCTCTCGGCGGGGGAGGAGGAGGGGACCCTCTGGATCGCGCTCGACCTCGTGGCGGGGCGCGGGCTCAATGTGGTCATCCGGGAGGAGGTCGGGCGCGGCAGCGCCGTCGCGCCCGCCCGGGCGGCCCGCCTCGCGGCGCGCATCGCGCGGGCGCTGGAGTACGCCCACGCCCGCGGCGTCGTCCACCGGGACGTCAAGCCCGCCAACATCCTCGTCGGCCCGGGGGACGAGCCCTTCCTCCTCGACTTCGGCGTGGCGAGGGACGCGGACGCGGGGCCCACCCTCGCCGGCCCCTTCGTCGGGTCCATCCCCTGGGCTCCCCCGGAGCAACTGGCGGGGCGGTCCGTGGACGGGCGGGCCGATGTCTACGGCCTCGGCGCGACGCTCTACCAGTGCCTCACGGGCCGCGTCCCCTTCGAGGGGGACACCGTGGACCGCGCCATCCACCGCATCCTCCACGAGGACGCGGTGCCGCCGGGGCGCCTGAGATCCGGAATCCCGCGGGACCTCGAGGCCGTCGTCCTCAAGGCCCTCGAGAAGGACCCGGACCGCCGCTACCCCGGGGCCGGCGCCTTCGCGGAGGACCTCGAGGCGGTGCTGGAGTTCCGTCCCGTGCGGGCGCGGCCCCCGGGCCCGGCGCGGCGTCTCCGGGCCTGGGCCCGCCTCCACCCGGCCTGGGCGGCGGGGGCGGCGACGGCGGCCCTCGCGGCGGCGGTCCTCGCGGGGAGCGCCGTGGCGCGGGAGGCCGAGGCGCGGGAGCGGGTCCGCCTCGAGGCCCTGGACGAGGTGGCCGCGGCGCGGGCGCACCTCCGCTCCTTCCGGGAGCAGCGGGACGCCGCGGCGGGGCTCGAGAAGGAGGTCGGGGACACGCGCGACCTCCTGGAGTCGCGGTGGCTCCCGCCGGAGACGGACGCCGCGCTCGACGGGAAGGAGGAGGCGCTCCGGCGGCGCCGGCACGACCGGGAGACGGCCTTCCACGAGGTGCTGGATCGCCTCCGGCGCGCGGAACGCCTGGACCCCGGGGCGGAGGGGGTGGATCCGCTCCGTGCCGAACTCTACCTCGAGAAGTGGAGGGACGCGGAGACGGCGCGGGACCGGGACGCCGCCGAGATCTACCGCGCCCTCGTGGCGGAGAGCGACCCGGACGGCGCCCTCTCCCGGGCCGCCTTCGGCAAGGGGAGCGTCTCCTTCCGGACCGACGCCCCGGGGGCGGAGGTGCACCTGTTCCGCTTCCGGGAGGAGGCCGAGGTCCGGACCGGCGGGGAGCGGAGGCTCGTGCCCGTGCCCCGGGGGACGGCCCCCGTGGCGCCGGGGACGTTCGCCTTCCGCGTCGCCCGGGGCGCGGGGGAACTCCGCCCCGGGGACCTCGTCCTCGAGGTGGCCGGCCGGGCCGACCTTGGCGGCGCGTGGATCCAGCGGGGGGGCGGAGGGCTCGAGCGGGGGGACCGCATGGTCTCCGTGGACGGGACGGCCATCGAGGACATCCACGGGTTCGAGGAGGCCTTCGGACTCGCCGAGGGGAGCGGACCGGCGCGGGAGCACGCCCTCGTCCTCGATCACGCCGGGAAGCGCGTCGAACTCTCCGCTGCCTCCCTCGAGGCGGGGGTGGGGGATCTCCGGGCGCTTGCCCAGATGGGGGGGCTCCCTGCCCGCGTCCTCTCGGGAGGGGTCCTGCGGGACACCCTGCTACCCCCGGGCCTCCTCCTCCGGCCCACCGCGACGCCGCTCCCCCTCGGTCCATGGTCCATGGCGGGGGTTCTGCCCCTCGAGGGGCTCGGGCTCGAGCCCGGCGGATGGCTCGCCGTCTTGCGGGCTCCGGGGAGGGAGGACCAGCGGATGCTCTTCGTGGCCCAGGCCGGGGAGGTCCTCGTGCTCTCGGTTCCCCTGGTCCCCGCGGGATCCCTCCCCGCGGAGTTCCAGCGGATCCCGTTCCCGGACGGCTCCTCCGTCCTCCTGCTCGACCGGGAGGTCACGAGCGCCGAGTACCTCGAGTTCCTGAACGACCCGGCGACGCTCTCGCGGGTCCCGCCTCGCGGCCCGGACCTCCGGCTCGTGCCCCGCAACCGGCCCGATTCCGTCGCCGGCCACTGGAAGCGCGGGGCGGACGGCCTCTTCGCCCTCGGTCCGGGTTGGCTCCCCGACTGGCCCGTCCTCGGCGTCTCCTACGAGGATGCCGTGGAGTACGCCTCCTGGCGCACGGCGCGCGACCGGCCCCTCGGCGGCCGCGGGGTCTATGCCCTCCCGACCCTCGAAGAGTGGCTCCAGGCCGGCGGGCGCGACAACCGTCCCTGGGTCTGCGGTTCCCGGATGCGGCCGAAGTGGACCAAGTCCTGCTACGCGCGCCGCCGCGCCTACCCGGAGCCCGGCCTCCGGTTCCCGAGGGACGAGAGCCCCCTCGGGGTGTTCGACATGGCCGGCTCGGTGGCGGAGTGGACCGACGACCTCTACGACCGGGCCCAGGGGACGCGGCGGGTCGCCGGCGGCTGCTGGGCCTGGTCGAAGATGGACCTGTTCCAGATCTGGGGAGGGCAGGGTTGGGCCCCCCAGATTGCGGGGGACGAGACCGGGTTCCGGCTCGTGCTCCGGGAGGCGGCGCGGTGAGCGGACCGGTCCTCGGCGACCTCCTGGAGCGGCACCGCTCGCGCGTCGAGGGCCTCGTGCGCGGCGAGGCGAAGGGCCTGCTGCGCTACGAGACGGAGGAGGACCTCGTGCAGGGCATAGTGCTCCGCGCGCTGGAGCGGGGCGGGGACTTCGAGTGGCGGGACGAGCCCTCCTTCCTCGCCTGGATCCGGCGCATCGGCGAGTCCTTCATCGCCGACCGCCGGTCCCACTGGAGCGCCCTGAAGCGGCGCTCGGGGAAGGTGCTCCGCTTCGCCGCCGGCGACGAGACGCGGGGCGGGTCCGTGGTGGGGGAGCCCGCGGCCGACGCGACGGGACCCTCCTCCTTCGCGGCGCGCCGGGAACTCATCGCGCTCGCGGCGAAGGCCCTGGACCTTCTCCCGCCGCGGGACCGGGACCTCGTCCGATGGAGTTCCGAGGGGGTCGCCCTCGAGGAGCAGGCGGAGCGCCTCGGCATCGCCTACGAGGCCGTCGGCAAGGCGAGGCAGCGGGCCGTCGATCGTTTCCGGAAGACCTTCGCGCTCGTCTCCGGCGGCCCGAAGCCCGGGTAGGGTTCCGTTGGACTTGCTGATGCTGGATTCACAGCCAGCGGTCGATCGCGGCCACGCACTCCCCGAAGGGTACCACCTCGACGCCCCGGTCGTGCCAGCAGTGGTTCTCGGGCTTGTCTTTGCAGCGGCTTCCCAACTTCTGGAGTACCTTCCCCGCTACAAGGACCATAGGCGCTGTGTCACGGGTGCAGGGTGAAGTGATGGTACCAGTAGGGCTGGAGATACGGTCGAGTCTCTGAGGCCCGAACGGTGGGGCGACAGATTCGGCCTCCTCGGGAGGTCCTGAGCGGGCGATCTCCGTTGTGCGCGTTGTGCGCAGGAGGCGTGAAACGGTCTCAAACGGGGGTAAACGGGGGACTCGGCAGCCTTAGGGCCGCCGAGCGCAGCGAGTAACTGGACAACACCTTGCGACGCCAGCACACTCCTGGGGCCGCCGAGAGCCTCTCCCGACGAAGGATTCGCATCGCGACGGTCAGTGAATGGGAGAGACGAACTCCTCCACGGTGAGACCAGCGTCCCGAATGAGCGCCAGGAGGTGCCCTTTGGCTACCTCCTTGTGGTCCGGCACCGTGAGGCGACGGTGGGGCGGGGCCGTCTGGCGCCGCTAGATGTGGCTCCCGCGCTGCCGATCCGCGGCGAAGCCGATCTTCTCGAACGCCTTCACGGCCTCGCGGCCGGAGACGACCGGGAGCCGGCTCAACCGGGCAGTTCCACGACCTCCTCGGCGATGCCCGGAGGGATCGGGTCGCCGTGGGCGCGGAGGGATTCGACGTAGACCGCCAGGGCCTCGCGGATGTCCGCCAGGGCCTCCGCACGTGTCCTTCCCTGGGAGCGGCATCCCGGGAGGCTCGGGACGCTTGCCACGAAGACCCCGTCCTCCTCCTGCTCGATCACGACCCGGAACTTCATGGGAGCCTCCTCGACGGGGTCACCGCGCCATCGTACCCGCTGCCGGGTCCGCCCTTCCGCCCCGCCCCCGACAGGCACCCGGGCGAGGACGGCGCTAACGGGTCGAGCGCGGCTCCCCTCCGGCCGTATACTCCCCCGCGTGCGCGAGACCTTCCCGAGGAGCCGGTTCCTGCGATTCTCCCTGATCGCGGCCGCCGCCGCCCTGGCGGCGGTGGGGACGGACCTCGCCGCCGGCCCGCCGCCGCCGCCGCTGCTCTTCCAGGACATCTCCGCGTTCTCGGGGGGGCCCGTGGACTTCGGCGCGCCCACCTCCGATTCCGAGAAGGCCACGGGGGCCTTCGTGGACGTCGACGGGGACGGGTGGGACGACCTCATCACCCTCACCGGGTCGAACCAGCCCTGCGGCTACTTCCTGAACCGCCCCGACGGGGAGGGGGGACGGGCCTTCGTGCCGGCCCCCGCCGGCAACGGGCTCGACTCCGGGGCGGCCTTCGCGCGGGACGGCGCCTCCATCACGGCCGGGGACGTGGACGGGGACGGCGACGAGGACCTCTTCATCGGGTGCGCCTTCTACACGCTGCCCGTCGCGGGGGAGAACATCCTGCTGCTCAACGACGGGGCGGGGCGCTTCACGGACGCCACCGCCGCCGCCGGGCTCCTCGACGGGAACAACACCACCGCCGCCTGCGTGCTGTTCGACATGGACCTGGACGGGGACCTCGACCTGCTGACGGTGAATTCCAACCTGCCCGGGCTCCACAAGGCCGGGAACGGGAGGACCCGCCTCTTCCGGAACCAGGTCCGGGAGACGGGGACGCTTGGCTTCGTTGACGAGACTGCGGTGCGGCTCCCGATGCCCCCCTCCAAGGGGGTCTGGGCGGCCGTCGCACCGGACTACGACGGGGACGGGGACCCCGACGTCCTCATCTGCCGCGACATCTTCGAGAAGACCTTCCTCTTCCGGAACGACGGCTCGGGCTGGTTCACCGACGTCACGAGAGAGGTGGGGGGGGAGGCGGGGGACGACGGGACGCCCTCCACCTTCGGGGACGACTCCCCCAACGGCATGGGGGTCTGCTCCGGGGACGTGAACAACGACGGTTGGATGGACTACTACATCACCGACATCCTGACCAACCCGCTCTACCTCGGCGCCCCGGGCGGGCTGCTCGTGGAGAGGGGGGCGACGGCCGGGGTGCGGGCCGGCGGGGTCACCTGGGGCTGCACCTTCGCCGATTTCGATCTCGACGGGTGGGTGGACCTGCACGTGGCCGGCGGGGACACCTACGGCGCCGCGAGGGCCGCCGTGCGCCCCTACCTCTACCGCAACCGGGGGGACGGGACCTTCGACGAGGTGTACGGGGGGTCGGGCCTCCGCCACGACGTCCCCCTCCACCGCGAGATGGGCACGGCCGCGTCGGACTTCGACGGCGACGGCCGGACCGACCTCCTCGTGGTGCGGGCCGAGGGGGAGCCCGCGCCGCCCTACCTGTACCGGAACGTCACGGAGACCTCCGGCCGGGCGTGGGTCACCGTGGAGGTCCGCGGGAACGGGACGACCTCCAACCGGAGCGCCGTCGGGGCCCGGGTCCGGGTGTGGCCGCGCGACGGGGTCGGGGACCTCATCCCGGGCCTGGCCCAGATGCGGGACGTGGAGTCCTCGACCGGTCGGGCGGGCCGATCGTCCCTGTTCCCCACTTTCGGGCTGGGCGCCGGGGCGGCGTCGGTGGATGTGGAGGTCACCTGGCCCCGGGCGGGCCTCCTGGAGGCCCGGCGAGACCTCTACGTCTCCCTCCCCGTGGGGGGGCGCATCGTCCGGGAGGACCTCTTCGAGGGGCGCCAGCGCATCGCGCCTGCGGCGGAGGCCGAGGTGAAGGCCGGGACCGCCGGGCGGGTCCCGGTCCCGGGAGGGGAGGCGCCGGGCGGCCCCGCGGACCTCCGCATCCTGGAGGGGCCCGGCTGGGCGTCCACGGCGCGGGACGAGACCGGGTCCTGGGTCCTCGACGTGGCCCCTCCCGTCCTCGATCGGGCGCTGGACGTTGCGATGACCCTCCAGGACATCGACCTCGCGGCGGGGGGGCTGACGACACGCCAGGTCATGACCCTGCACGTCCTCCCGGTCCCGGTGGTGGAGTCCTGCGAGCCCCTCCAGCGGGGGCGCTCGGTCCTCCTGGGCGGGAAGAACTTCCCTCCCCGCCGATGCCAGGTGTTCGTGGACGGGATCCGGTCCCGGCGCGTGAAGGCCTTCCGCCGGTCGCGGGAGGAGGACGGGGATGCCGTGCGCCTCCGCGTCCGTGTGCCGCTCCGGGGGGCGGATCGACGGGGGACCCACAGCGTCGAGGTCATGGACCCCAGGACGGGGTTTCTCTCCGGCGTCTTCGAGTACACCGTGCCGTGACTGACTGGAGGATCCCCTCCCACGGGAGCGCCGGGTCCTCGGATGTGGCGCCGTCCGTGGGAAGTGTGCGGGGCGGGCCGGGTGACCTACACTCGGATCGGAGGTCGCCCTGTCCTTCCACGCGCTCGGTCTCGCCGCCCCCCTCACCGACACGCTCCGGCGCCTGGGATTCGAGCGGCCCACGCCCGTCCAGGAGCGGGCCATCCCGTCCATCCTGGCCGGCCGGGACGTCATCGGGTCCGCGGAGACCGGGAGCGGGAAGACGGCGGCCTACCTCCTCCCCCTGCTCGACCGCCTGATCCGGGGCCCGCGCCCCGCGGGGACCCGGGCCCTCATCCTCGTCCCCACGAGGGAACTCGCGGTCCAGGTCCACTCGGTGGCGAGGGAGCTGGCCGAGGGGACGGACCTCGGGTGCCTCCCGGTCTACGGCGGCGTGGGAATCGAGGGGCAGTCCCCCGGGCTCCGGAGCGGGGTGGACGTCGTGGTGGCCACGCCGGGCCGCCTGCTGGACCACGCCGGGCGCGGCACGCTGCGGTTCGTCCCGCTCGAGGTGCTCGTCCTCGACGAGGCGGATCGGATGCTCGACATGGGCTTCCTCCCGGACATCCGCCGCGTCCTCCGCCTGCTCCCCGCGACGCGCCAGACGCTGGTCTTCTCGGCGACCATGCCGCCGGAGATCGTCCGGCTCTGCCGGGAGATCCAGAGGGACCCGGAGCGGATCCGGGTCGGCAGCGCGCGCACCTCCTCGGCGCCCGTGGGAATCACGCACGCCGTCTTCCCCGTGCCGGCCCACCGCAAGACGGCGCTCCTCGAGGTCCTTCTCCGCCGGGACGGGATGGACTCGGTCCTCGTCTTCACCCGCACCCGGCACGGGGCCGACCGCCTCGCGCGGGACCTCTCCCGGGCGGGGTTCGCGGCGGACCTCCTCACCGGGGACCGCAGCCAGGCGGACCGGGAGCGGACGCTCGCGACCTTCATGGACGGCTACGTGAAGGTGCTGGTGGCCACGGACCTCGCCGGGCGCGGCCTCGACGTGGAGGGCATCACCCACGTCGTGAACTACGACTTCCCCCGGAGCGCCGAGGACTACCTCCACCGCGTCGGCCGCACCGCCCGCGCCGACGCGAAGGGGGACGCCTTCACCCTCCTCTCCCCCGAGGAGGAGGGCGGGGTGGCCGCCGTCGAGAGGGAGCTGGGCGCCTCCATCCCCCGCGTCACGCTCCCGGAGTTCTCCTACGCCGCCGGGCCCGCCCGACCCCGGGGAGGGAGGGACGGGGGCGGGCGAGGACGCGGCGTTGCCCCCGCCGGCCGATCGGCGCCCGCGGCCCCGGCGGGGTCCCACTCGCGGGACTCCGCCTGGAAGCGCCTGCGCCGCCGCGGGCGGGGCCGGCGGTAGCGGCCCGGGTTCTCCCGGGAAGGCGTTCTCCCCGGATTGCCCTCGGGCATTGTGCGAGCGAAGGGCGTTTTATCGCGTAGAGTGCCTCCTTGCCCTCAGGACGGGACACCGATCCCGTCGCGGGCAGTCCCACCCCAACGCATCTTGGCGGTCTCCTGCGAACGGGGCTTCTCAAAGTCGAGCCGCCCGAATGCCGCAGGAGGGAATTGCATGTCCAAGTTCATGCTGTACACGGACAAGAACAACGACTTCCGTTGGAAGTTCGCCGCGTCCAACGACAAGGTCGTGGCGAGGTCCAGCGAGGGGTTCCGGAGCAAGGACGACTGCATCAAGTCCCTCGAGCTGCTCCAGAAGGAGATCACCGGCGCCACCGTGGATCCCACGGTCCAGACGCAGCCCACGAAGGGGTTCGTCCAGGGCGGCAACGTCCCGGCCGCGCCGCTCCCCGCCATCGAGGCATCGGCCGCCGGTTCGAAGCCCGCGGTGCAGGCGCACAACTAGCCTTCGTCGCCATGCGGCGGCGGGCCCCCGAGTGGGGCCCGCCGTCAGCACCGTGCCCCGGTCGGCGGCCCCGGGCATAGCCCCCCGCTGACCCCTCCCTAGCGGGAGGCGGCAGCCGCCGCGACGGCGAGGTGGCGACGCACTTCGTTCACGAGCGCGCTGTTCGTGAAGGGCTTCAGCAGGATCCCCGGGATCGGGATCCCGGGCGGAGTGTGTTCCCTCACGTACCGCGGGACTTCCCACCCCGAGGCCCCTGGCATGCGGATGTCGAGGAGGAGGAGGTCGTAGGGGCGCCTGGCGAGGAGCGCCACCTCGAAGGCGAGGTTGGCGTGGTTCCCCTCGGGCACGGCGGTCACGTCGAAGCCCGTGCCGCGGAGCACGAAGACAGTCGCTTTGAGGTTGGGCTCCTCGTCGTCGGCGAGCAGGATGCGCGTATCGTGTGCGACGGTCGCACCGGCCACCGCGTGCGTCCTTTCTGCCCAGCCGCTCGACAGTGGCACTCGCGCCGCGGGAGTGTCGGGAGTCCGTCGGTACTCCTTGGCGACCCCCTTCTCCTGCCGGCGGCCGCCTGTGGGATGATCCCTGCTAGGGGGTGCGCGCGTCCCGTCCCGGAATGGAGGAGCTGCCATGAAGAGCCCGCTGGCCCCCGCGATGCGGCGCTTCCTGGCCGGAGTGGGGGGGGCGATCGTAGCGGGGGCGGTGGGGGCCACCCTTGTCCTTGGAATCTTCGTCCTCACCGGGGTCGCCAAGAGTCACCGGGATCCACCCGACTGGCTGGCTCAGATTCTCGTCCCTTCGCTCTTTGCCGTCCTCATTGGCCTCTCCTCTCTCGCCGGGGCGGTAGTGGGGGAGTGGGCGGCGCGGCGCCTCGGCCGCCCGGTGGCGCGCGGCAGGGTGAAGGGCGCAGGGAGGGCGGTACTGGCCTACGTCGCCGGGGTGGCGACATTCGTTGTCCAGGTTGGTACCGCGGCATGCGTCTTCGGGCTGGGTGTCCATTGGGACTCCGCCTCCATGAGCATCGCGGGGCTCTGCCTGGTCCTCTCCGCCCCGCCCCTGGCCCTCCTCGCGACGCGGGCGGTCCTCCGGTACGGCGTGGCGGACGCCACTCCGCCGGCCGGAGCCGGGCCGCCTCCCGCCGGAGCGCCCGACCCGGCGTCCGCCGGTCCTCGTCTCGCCGGGGGGCCCGCCGCACCGGAGGACCCGGGACTCCTGCCCGCCGTCGCGTAGACGGCAGCCGCCTCCTCGAAGGTAGACTCCTCCCCGAGGAGGACCGCATGCCCTACGACATCCGGATGGAGCCCGTGTTCGGCGCGCTCGAGACCATGGACGCGGGCGCCATGGCCGCGGAGTGCCCGGAGAAGTGGTGGAACCGGACGCTCTGCCGGGTGAACGACAGCCTCGTGCGGCTGGGGGTCTTCGAGGGGGAGTTCCACTGGCACAAGCACGAACGGGAGGACGAGTGGTTCTTCGTCCTGGACGGGACGCTGTTCGTGGACCTGGAGGGGAGGACTGTGGAGCTGGGGCCCCGCCAGGGGATCGTCGTGCCGAAGGGGGCCCTGCACCGCACCCGCGCCCCGCGGCGCACCGTCGTCCTCATGGTCGAGGCGGCGACGGTGGTGCCGACCGGGGACTGATCACTCTTCGTAGGACTCCGCCCAGTAGAGGACGTCGCGGAAGTCCATCTTCGCCTGGTGGACGTAGTGGTAGAGGTCCTTCAGGCGCCCCTTGCTGAGCTTGAGGCAGGCCCGCCAGAGCCGGGTGTTGTCGGAGTCCCGCGGGTCGGGGACGAGGGTGCGGAGCGCCGAGACAGCATCGGCGAGGTCCTGACCCCTGAAGCAGGCGGAGGCGAGATCCTCGAGGCTCCCGGGGGCGGGCCGGGGCGGGAGGGGCTTCGGCTTCTTGCGGCGGAACGGCATGCAGGCTCCCCGTCCTGGAGCGGACGTCGCCGGCACGGGGTCCCCCGGGTGCCGGGAAGGACGCTAGGCGGGGGCCTCGTCGCCTTCGCCGTCCCCGCCGTTCCCTTCGTCGTGGTTCTCCCCGTCCCCTTCGCCCGAGTCCTCGTCGCCGCCCTCGTCCTCGTGGTCCTCGCCGTCGCCGTCCGCGTCGTCGCCGCTGTCGTCGCCGCCGTCCTCGTCGCCGTTCGCGTCGTCGTCACCGTCGTCGTCCCCGCCCTCGTCCCCTTCGTGGCCGCCCTCCTCCTCGCGGTCATCCTCCTCGGGCAGGCCCGGGACCTCGCCGTCCAGGAGGGTGCTGCCCTGGGCGTCGCGGATCTCGAAGCGGCGGCCGACGAGCTCCTCGACCGTCAGCGCCCCGAAGGGGAGCGCGTCGCCGTCGCGGGTGTCGACCTCCCAGCCGCACTCGGACCCGTCCTCGTCCGCGTCGTCGTCTTCTCCGTCTGCCTCGTTCTCGTCGTCCGCGTCGTCGTTCCCGCCGTCGTCGTCGTCGCCATCGTCGTCCCCGTCGTCGTCCTCGCCGTCGTTCCCGCCATTCTCGTTCCCGCCGTCGTCGTCGCCGGCCTCGTCATCCCCGTCGCCGCCGGAGGCGTCGTCATCCCCGTCCTGCTCGGGATGGGACTTCATGCGCCGGCCGTTCAACGCCGCCGCGCGGTCCCCGCCGTCCGTCCCGTCGCCGTCGTCGTCCGCCTCCTGTCCGTCGTCACCGTCGTTGTCGTCGCCGTCGTCGTGGTCGGCGTCGTCCCCGCACAGGAGCGCGCCCACCTCCACCAGGGCGCCCGTCCCGTCGTCCAGGAACAGGGAGAAGGAGCCGTCCGCCTGGAGCCCGGCGACCTCCAGACGCATCCGCTCGCTCCCGCGGCGGGGATCGGAGCGCAGGCCGAGGACGGCGCGGAGCCCCGCCGCCTCGAAGACGGCGCGCGCCTCCCGGACCCCGGCGTGCCCGGCGTCGGGGACGCGGCCCTCGAGGACCACGTCTCCGGTTCCGTCGTCGACGACCTGGAGCGCCAACCCGGCGAACCGGTATCCGGGGTCGCGGTCCCGCGTCCGCCAGGACCCGCCGCCCGCGGGGTTCGTGGTCACGCTGCCCAGCGTGGTGCCGGCGTCGCGATCCTTCACGCGGTACCGGGAGAGGGGCTCGAGCCCCCGGAGTCGCAGGCTGACCGACTCGCGGCCCGCCCGCCCCTCGCGGACCCGGAGTCGCCCCCCGGTGGCATCCGCGGCGACGTCCGAGCGCACGAAGGAGGACCGGGCGTAGCGCGACCTGGCCTCCGAGCCCGGAGCGGCGACGAGCGCCGCCGCGGCCCCGACCAGTGCGAGCGACAGGATCCTGGCCTTCCTCACGGTGCCCCCCTTGGCGCGGACACGAACCTCCCGCGAAGGCAGTCTACCACCCGGGCCGCGGACCGCGGCCGCCTAGCGGCCTCAGCCGCCCTCGGGCTGGATCTTCGAGGCGTCGATGGCCTCGCCGCGGGCCGTGCGGGCGGCCATCTCCCGGACCTGAGCCGGCGGGAGGTAGCCGCCGTCGCCGATGTAGGCGATGCGCCCCTTCCCGTCGAGCACGACGATGCTCGGCGTGGCCATGACCCTGTAGCGGTCCAGGATCCCGCCCTCCTCGTCCACCAGGATCGGGAACCGGGTCCCCGGCGGGACGATCCCGGCCACCTCGCCCGGCATCCCCCGGACCACCGCGAGGAAGGCCGTCTCCCCGGACCCTGGGCCGAGGGCGCCTTCGCCGGCCAGGTCCTCCATCTCCCGCGTGGAGACCGAGCAGGAGGCGTCGCCCAGGACGAGGACGAGCGGGCTCCCCTTCTGGGCGGCCACCGCCTCCTCGAGGGATATCGCGGCGCCTCCGCCGAGGGAGGGGAACCGGAAGCCCGGGGCGCGGAGCCCGGCCTCGGCGCCGACGGCGGGGGGGGCCTCGGCGGGCGCCGGCGGCACCGCGGCGCGAGGGTGGGCGGCCGTGGGGCCGGCCGGCTCCTCGGAGTCGTTCCGCAGGGCGCAGGGGGACCCGGCGACCTGGCCGGGGGCCGGGTCCTGCGGGCGTGCCGAGGAGCACGCGACGAGCGACGCCGCGGCGAGGAGGAGGGGGAGGGTCCGCATCATGCCGGGACTATAGCAGGGCGGACGGCGGGCCGATCAGGAAGCGGCTCAGGAGGCCTCCATGGCCTGCAGCTCCGCGTCCGTCCTCCGCAGGCGCAGCGCCAGGATCTTCGCGATCCGCGCGAAGAGCATGGCGCCGGTCTCCGGGCGATTCCGGGAGAGGGCGTCGAAGCGCTCCCGCGTGAGCACGAAGAACTCCACCTCGTCGTCCACGGCGACGGCCTCGGCGGACCGGATCCCCTTGTCGAGGAAGGACATGTCCCCGAAGAACCCCCCCCGGGAGAAGGTGGCGAGGTGGTGGCGGCGGCCGTCGGGGAGCGGCAGGAGGATGTGCACCGTGCCCCGGCGGATGAGGTAGATCTCGTTCCCGGGCTCCCCGCGGGCGAAGACCTTCGTCCCCTTCGCCGCCCGCCGCTCCTCGACGGCCTCCCGGAGGTACCGGACCGTCCCGGGGTCGAACTCGCGGAAGAGGTCGAACTCCCCGAGTTCGAGCGGGGGACCGCTGGCCCGGGAGGGCACGCCGGCCTCCTCCAGGATCCGGTCCTCCACCCACTCCAGCGCGTCGTCGATCTCCTCGAAGACCAGGACATTCCGCTCGCGCTTCACGAGCCCGAGCTGGTCGAAGTAGGCCCGGAGGTCCTGGCCCGAGGGGAGGGACGCCGGGAGGCTCGAGAAGATGAGGCGCGCCCCGCGGTCCGTGAGCGAGGCCTCGAGCTGCTCCAGCATGTGGGCCGCGGTGAAGTCCAGCGACTGCACGCGCTTGAGGTCCAGCAGGAGGTAGCGGCATGTCTTGACGTCCTCCTGGAGGATGCTCACGAGCTGGTCCGTGGTCCCGAAGAAGAGCGTCCCCTGCAGCTCGCACACGGTGGTCATCGGCCCCTCGCGCTGGAGGACGGCGACCTCCTCGGGGAGGCGGTCCTTCTTCGAGGAGACCTGGTGCCCGTGGACCTTGTGGCGCACCACGGACGCGTGGATCTGGGACCGGATGAACAGCAGGATGGAGAGCGCCAGGCCCACGCCGGAGGCGGCGATGAGGCTCACCGCCTCGGCCGTGACGACCACCGCCGCGACCACGGCGAAGTCGAGGCGGGTGGAGCGGTGGCGCAGCAGGTCGATGCTGTGGCGGTCGATCATCCGGAAGCCGATGACCATCAGGATCCCGGCCAGCGCCGCGTAGGGGAGCCAGGCGATCCAGGCGCCCAGGAGGAGGAAGGCGACCAGCGCGAAGGCCCCCTCCAGGATCCCGGAGAGGCGCGTCGTTCCCCCGCTGTTGTAGTTGACCAGCGTCGGGCCCATCTGCCCAGCGCCGGGCATGCCGCCGACCAGCGCGGAGGCGAAGTTCCCGATGCCCTGGCCCAGGAGGACGCGGTTGGAGTCGTGCCGCGTGCGGGTCATGGCGTCCACGATGACGCAGGTCTTCAGCGTGTCGATGGAGAGCAGGATCGAGAGGGAGATCGCGGGGACCACCACGAGTCCCCACTCGGACGCCGTGAGGCCCAGGAAGGCCCGTCCCCGGCCGGCGATGGAGCCGAGGAAGTCCCCCCCGCCGCCGAAGGTCCCCAGCACGAAGCGGTTGCCCTCCAGCCGGTGGAGTTCCGGCCAGTGGAGCCCGAGGAGGAAGTAGGCGGCCACCCCCGCGGCGAGGCCGAGGACGACCGCCGGGACCTTCTTCGTGATCCGGGGGCCCAGCACCATGGCCGCCGCCGTGACAACGGCGACGAGGAGGGCCGGTGCCTGCCAGCGGGAGGGATCGAAGAGCTGCTCCCAGACGTGCTTCTTGTCGATCCCGAAGGCGTTGGACACCTGGCCCCAGAGGATGTACACGCCGACCCCGCTCAGGTACCCCGAGACCACGGGATAGGGGATGTACTTGATGAGCTTGCCGCCGCCCGCGGCCCCGTAGCCGAACTGAAGCGCCGCGGAAAGGAGCGCGATGAGGCCGATGAGGACGACGAGCTTCTCGGGTCCCAGGCCGCCGGGCTCCCCTTCCGCCTTCTGGAGGTGCTCCCGGGCGAACTCGATGAGGAGCCCCATGGCCGGCCCGCAGGGGCCCGAGATGAGCCGGGAGGCCCCGCCCACGACCGGGGCGAAGATCCCGAGGACCACCGCGCCCAGGATCCCGTACAGCGCGCCCTCGGCGCCGAGGCCGAGGACCTTGAACACGCCGACCCCGTAGGCGATGGCCGAGGGGAAGGCCGCGAGCATGGAGGCGAGGCCGCCCCAGACGTCCCCGGCCCGGCTCCCCGTCGCCTCCTTCGCGGACATCCTGCGGTGCCCCTCCTCCGACGCGCCCCCCGGCCGCCGACGCGATGACGATAGGCCCGGAGGAGGGGCGAAGGCAAGGCCCATCGCCGCCCCCGCCCCCCGCCCCGGGAGCCGGGACCGGGAGACCCGGCGCCCTACTTCGCGGGAGCCGGGTCCCCGTCGGCGGGCGCGGCCTCCGTCCTCCGGCCGGCGAGGAGGTCGTCGACCTCGCGGCTGAGGGTCGTCCAGGGATGGCGGATCTCGTCCACGAAGCGGGCCTGGAGCGCCCGGTCCTGGAACTCGGGCTTGCGCGCCTGGACGAGCGCGATCTTGTCCTTCATCTTCCCCTGGGCGACGAGGAGCTGGCGGCGGTCCGCGCGCGCCGCGGCCTCGTCGCGGGCCCTGAGGGACTCCTCGTAGGCCTTCATCGCGTCCCGGCACTTGTCCATCTTGGCCTGGAGGTCGTCCAGCGTGGTTTGCCCCTCGCGGAGCTGGATCTCGCTCGACCCGAGGTCCGGCGTGAGCTCGCAGCCAGCGACGGACGCCGGGGCGGCCAGCAGGGCCGCCAGCCCGAGACGACGGAAAAGGCGCATGATCTCCTCCTCTGCACGGGAACGTCGGACCGGAGACGGCGGGTAGAATACGGCGCAGGAGGGGAGGACGCCATGCGGAGATCGAGGGCGGTCGCGGCGGCGGTGCTGGCCCTGGGCCTGGCGGCGGCGGGGTGCGCGGTCCCCGCGGGGGCGGCGGGCCCGGGGGGACCTCCCGCACCCCGCTGGGAGATCAGCCGCAAACCCTACAGCGCGGACGGGTCGGACGTCACCCTGCTCCTCGACCGGGAGACGGGGGAAGTCTGGAGGTACGACTGGGACTCCGCGGCGTGGATCCCCGTGCCCCGGGCCGCGGCCCGGTAGGCGGAGCCGCCCTTCCTTCCCCCCGGGGGGGGCGGGCGGATAGGTTCGGCCCCGTGATGGACCTCACCTGGATCGACCCCGACCGCGTGGCGGGGATGGCGATGCCGGAGCCCTCCGACGGGGAGGCGCTCCGGGCGGCGGGGGTGACGGGCATGGTCAGCCTCACGCGGCGCTCCCCGTTCCCCGCGCCGCCGCCGGGGATCTCGGTGCTCCACCTGCCGGTCGTGGACCTCGCGGCGCCGACCCAGGACCAGCTCGCCCGCGCGGTGCGCTTCATCGGGGGGACGGTGGAGGGCGGCGGGAAGGCGGCGGTCCACTGCTACGCGGGGCTGGGGCGCACGGGCACGGTGGTGGCCGCCTGGCTCGTGTCCCGCGGCACGGATCCGGAGGAGGCCATCCACCGGGTGCGGGCGGCGCGGCCCGGCAGCGTGGAGACGGTGGAGCAGGAGCACGCGGTGCACCTGTTCGCGGAGACCTGGCGGCGGGCGGCGGCGCCGGGGGGGACGGAAGCATGAGGGGGCCGGTCCGCGTCCTCGTGAACGGGGCCCGGGGCGCCATGGGGGGCGAGGCCCGGCGGGCCGTCGAGGGGGCGCCGGGCCTCGACCTCGTGGCGGCCTGCGACCTCGGCGACGACCTCGCCCGGGCGGTGCGGCTCTCGGGGGCGGAGGTCGTGGTGGACTTCACGCGGCCCCGGGACGCCTTCGCGAACTTCCGGACCGCGCTCCGCGCCGGGGCGCGGCCCGTGGCGGGGACGACGGGGTTCACCCCCGCGCAGGTGATGGCCGCCGCGGCGCTCGTGCGGCGCGCGGGGCGCGGCGGGGCCATCGTGCCGAACTTCGCGCTGGGCGCCGTGCTGGCCGTGCGGTTCGCCCGGGAGGCGGCGCGCCACTTCCCCTCGGTGGAGGTGCTGGAGCGCCACCACGAGGGGAAGGCGGACGCGCCGTCCGGCACCGCGCTTCTGGCCGCCCGGGAGATCGCCCGGGCGAAGGGGGCGCGGAGCCGGGGGAGGACGGAGTCCCGGCCTGCCGGCTCCCGCGGGGCGAACGCCGGAGGCGTGCGGGTCCACGCGATGCGCCTCGCGGGCTCCGTGGCGCACCTCGAGGTGCTCTTCGGGGGCCCGGGGGAGACGCTGTCGCTCCGCCACGACACCGTGGATCGCTCCTGCTTCATGCCGGGGCTGCTGCTCGCCATCCGCACCGTCGCGCGCTCCCGGCGCTTCTTCCACGGGCTCGAGGAGATCCTCGATGCCGCGCCGCGGCGCTGACCGGCGCGCGGAGGCGCTGCGGAACCTCCTGCTCGTCGTCGTCACGGACCGGGAGCGGTGCCGGGGCGATCTCCTCGCCTCCTGCGAGGCGGCGGTGCGGGGCGGGGCGACGGCGGTGCTGCTGCGGGACAAGGAACTCCCGCGGGGCGAGAGGCGGCGGCTCGCCCGGCGGCTTCGGACGATCACCGCGAAGTACGGGGCGTCCCTGTTCGTCCACACCGACGCGGCGCTCGCGAAGGAGGTGGACGCGGACGGGGTGCACCTCGACGCGCGGGCGGGGCCCCGGGAGATCACGGGGGCGAAGCGGGTGGTGGGCAGGTCCCGGATTGTCGGGGTCTCCACGCACTCGGGCGACGAGGCCCGGGAGGCGTGGATGGCCGACGCGGATTACGCCTTCCTCGGACCCATCCTCCCCACGGAGAGTCACCCGGGACGCCCTGCGCTGGGCTGGCGCGCCTACGAGGATGCGGTCCTCGGTACGTTCCCGCTCCTTCCCATCGGCGGCGTCACCCCCGAGGAGATCCGGAAGACCTTCCTCCACTTCCCCGGCGGCAACAACGTCGCCGTGGTGGGCTCGGTGCTGGGGGCCGCCGACCCCGAAGCGTCTGCCGGGAGCCTCCTGGCCGCCCTCCACACCAAGGAGGACCCCTGGGGGGGGACGACCGCTCCCGCGGGGCTCGAGGAGCGCTCCATCGTGGCGGGCTTCCTCCGCTCCATGGGACGGATCCCCGGCCTGGCCCTCGGACCCGGGGACGACGCGGTCGTCCTGCGCGCCGGCGGGGTCGCCGTCGCGACCGACCTCACCATCGAAGGGGTGCACTACCGGCGGAGGACTCCGGCCCGCGCGGCGGGCTTCAAGGCCGCGGGACGGGCGCTCTCCGACCTCGCGGCGATTGGTGCCGATCCCCTGGGGCTCATGGTGGGGCTCGCGGTGCGCCGCGGCCGGGGAGCCCCCGCGCGCGCCCGGGGCCTGGAGGCGGGCGCGGCGGCCTGCGCCCGTTCCGTCGGGGCCCGCGTCCTCGGAGGGGACACGAAGGAGACGGGCGGGACGGAGACGGTGGCCATCACGGCCCTCGGCCGGGTGCGGGGACGCCCGCCTCTCGCCCGATCCGGGGGAAGTCCGGGGGACGCCCTCTTCGTGACGGGGCCGTTGGGTGGATCGATGACCCGCGGACGTCACCTCCGTCCCCGGCCGCGCGTCGCCGTGGGCAGCGCGCTCCGCCGGCTCGGGCTGGCGACGGCCTGCATCGATGTCTCCGATGGTCTTGCCGCCGACCTGCACCGCCTCTGCAAGGCCTCGGGGACGGGAGCGTTCCTGCACGACGTCCGCATCCCGATCCACCCCGATACCCGCGGCCGCGGGTTCAGGCACCGGGTCCGTCGGGCTCTCCACGACGGGGAGGACTACGAGCTCCTGTTCGCCGTGCCGCCGGAGAGGGCCGCCGCCGTGGAGAGGGAGGGCGTCGCCGGCCGTCCGGTCCATCGCATCGGACGGCTCGTCCACCGCAATGGCGGCGTTTCCTCGGACGACGGGAGCATCCTCGGCGGTCTAAGTGACATGGGCTGGGTCCATTTCCGGGAGCGCGACCGTTGAGGACGAAGCCCGTGCGCGTTGAGTCCGCCTCGCCCGCGGCGACGGAGCGCCTCGGCCGCGCGCTCGGGCGCCTGCTCGAGGACGGGGACCTGGTCCTCCTCTCCGGAGAACTGGGCGCCGGGAAGACCCGGTTCGTCAAGGGCCTCGCCGAGGGCTGCGGGGCGGCCCGGGCGCGGGAGGTGGTGAGCCCGACCTTCCTGCGGGTGGAGCAGTACGGGGATCCGCCGCGGCGCCTGCGCCACATCGACGCCTACCGGATGGGCTCGGGCGCGGATCTCGTCTCCCTGGGGATCGCGGAACTGGTCGGCCCCGGCGGGTTCACCGTCGTGGAGTGGCCGGAGCGCGTCGAGGAGGCGCTGCCCCGCGACGCCCTCCTCGTGCGGTTCGAGCACCGCGGCCCCCGCCTGCGCCGCCTCCTCCTCTCCGCGCGGGGTCCGCGCGGCAGGGCGCTCCTCGCCGCGCTCGACGGGAAGCGGCCCCGGCGGAGGACGGGGCGGTGAGAACCTGCGCCTCTTCCGCTGTCCTCCTCCTCCTCTGCGCGGCGGCGGCGGTTGCGGAGGAACCCGCTGCCCCGTTCCTCGAGGTCCGCGTCTCCTCGCTGGACGATCCGACCGGCGCGCTCCCGCCGCTCCGGGCCCGGGCCGCCGCGACGCGGGTCGAGGGCGGGGGCCCCTTCGATCCCTCCTCGATCCTCGCCGCGGGGTCCCCGGTCGCGGTGGAGGACGGGACCGCCCGCGTCCCCGTCCCCCCCGGGCCGGGGCGGGTCCTCGTGGCGGCCGCCGCACCGGGCTACGCCCCGGGCCTCGCCTTCGCGCCGAAGGACGGCGGACCGGCGTCCGTCGCGCTCCGGAGGGGAGCGCCCGCCACAATCCGGGTCCACGCCGCCCTCCGGGGCGAGGGGCTGGAGGGGATCCGGGCCGGGGCATCGGTCCCCGGGGCGCTCGTCTCGCTCGTCCCGGGGCGCGGGTTCGAGGAGGAGGGCCTTCCTCCCCAGGTCCGCCGGGCCGTCACCGGTGAGGACGGCGCGGCCCGCATCGAGGACCTCGCCGTCGGGCCCTTCTTCGACCTTGAGGCCTCGGCTCCGGGATTTTCCACGGGGAAGGAGACCTTCGTGCTCGCCGGCGGGACCGAGGTCCGCGTCCTCCTCGAGCCGGCAGGCAGGATCACGGGACGGGTGATCCGGATCCCGGGCGGCGGCCCCGCGGCGGAGGTGCAGGTCCGGGCGGGCGGGACGGAAGCGACCACGGCGCAGGATGGGACCTTCCTCCTCGAGGGCCTCCCCCCCGGGGTCTTCGCCGTCGAGGTTACGGCCGCGGGCATGCTCCCCCTCGACCGCCCTGCGGTGCGGGTAGACCCCGGGGCGACCGCCGCCGTGCCGGACCTGCGCCTCGCCGCGCCGGGCTCGGCGCGGATCCGGATTGGCGACGGGGGTGGGAAGCCGCTCCCGGGGATCCCCGTCCGCCTCCTCCCCGCGGAGGGGACGCCTGGGGCGGACGCTCCCCCGGCTCCGGGGACGACGGGGTCGGACGGAGCCGTGCTCCTCGCGCCGCTCTGGCCCGGAGCGGGCCACCGGATCCTCGTCGAGGCTCCGGATCCCTTCGCTCCGCGGGTCACGGAATCCTTTGCGGCCCTCCCGGGCGAGGCCGTGGACCTGGGGGCGCTGCGCCTCGACGGGGGGGGCGTGCTCCGCGGGACCGTGCTCGGGCCCGACGGCGCCCCGGTCCCCGACGCGGCGCTGGAGGTCTTCGACGGCGAGGCCGATCCGCTGCGCGCGCTCGCCGACCACGCGGCGGGGGGGCCCCTGCGCCGGACCGCCGCCCTCTCCGCCGACGGGGCCTTCGAGATCCGCCGCGTCCCGGCGGGCCTCCGCTCGCTGCTGGCCCGGGCCCCGGGGAGGCGGCCCGCGTGGCGCACGCGCATCGAGGTCGCGGCCGGGGGCGAGGTGAAGGACCTGGCACTCGTACTCCCTCCCGGCGCCCTCGTCGCGGGGACGCTGCTCGGCGAGGACGGTCTCCCCGCGGTCGACGCTCTGGTGGTGGCGCTGGCCCCGCCTCTGGACGCCGAGGCGGGACGCGCCCGGACGGGGCCGAACGGCGCCTTCCGCATCGAGGGTCTTCCTGCCGGCCTCCTGTGCCTCCGGGTCACGCTGCCGGGCGAGTCCTTCCCCGATCCCCTGCGTCCCCTCTTCGAGGTCGTGGCCCCTTCCGAAGGCAACGAACTCAGGATCCCCCTCTGCCGGGTCCTGGAGGGAACCGTGCTCGACCCCACGGGCGGGCCGCCCCGGGGCGCGGTGGCGGTAGGGCGGCTGGAGCCCGGGCCCGCGGGGGGGCCGCTCGTCGAGGTGGTGCGCGAGGTGGAGCGGGTGCCCTTCGGCCCGGACGGGGCCTTCGCGACCCGTCCGCTCCCGGCGGGGCGGTACCGGCTTCGCGCGGAGTCCCCGGACGGCCGCCTCGCGGTGGCCGACGCCGAGGTGGGCGCGGGGGCGCCGCCCCGGGCGACGCTCGTGCTGGCCGTCGGCTCCGCCGTGCGGGGGAGGATCGTCACCGGCCCCGTGGTGCGCGACCTCCGCCAGGTCTCCATCCGGCTCCTGCTGGGAGGCCGCGCCGAGACCGCGGCCGCGCCGGCCGCCGTCGAGGAGGGGGGCGGCTTCACGGTGAACGGCGTCCCGCCCGGGGAGCACGACCTGGTCGCTTCCCTGCCGGGCCTCGCCCCGGTGGTCCTGAGGAACATCCTCGTCCCCCCCGAGGGCGGCGTGGTGGACGTGGGGGACCTCCTGCTGGGCCGCGGGACGACGCTGCGCCTGCGCGTGCAGGGGGAGACGCGGGCCCCGCTGCCGGGGGTCGCGGCGGCGGTGGTGGACGGGGGGGGGCTGCGGCGCGAGGAGACGACCGGCACCTCGGGCCTCGCGCTCTTCATCGGGCTTGCGCCCGGGCCGCACCTCCTGGAGGCGCGGCTCCCCTCGGGCATCCTCCTCCGGCGCCCGGTCGAGGTGCCCGACACGGGGGAGTTCGAGGAGGTCCTCGACCTGGGGGAGACGCGGCCGGGGACGGCGACCGTGCGGCGCGGGGGAGGGCCCGTACCCGGCGCCGCTGTGCGGATCTACGACGCGGCGCGCGGGGCCGGGGCCTTCGCGGGCTCCTCCGAGGCGGTGGCCGACGAGAGGGGCGTGGCGCGCATCCCGGGGCTCCCCGACGGCCGGGTCCTCGTGGAGGTGACGCCCCCCGGGGAGCCGCCGGTCCGGCTCCCGCTCTCGGTGCGCGCCGGCTGTCTCGACGTGGATCTCCCCACGGACGGGATCGAGGGCCGGGTGGTGGCCCTGGACTCGGGAAGGCCCGTTCCCGGCGCCCGGGTCCTCGTGTTCTCCTGCGAGGTCGAGGCCGACGACGTGGCCGAGGTCCTGCGGACGCGCGGCGTGGGCGCGACCGCCGACGCCGACGGGCACTTCACCTTCCCGTCGATCGCCCGGGGCCGCTGGCGGCTCGAAGCCTCCGCCCGCGGTTTCGGGACGACCGCCTTCGACATGCCCCTGTCCCTCGGCGGCGTGGCGCGGGTCGAACTGGCGCTCCCGCGGGCGGGCCGGGCGCGGGGCACGGTCCGCGATCCCTCGGGGCGGCCCGTCCCGGGGGCGCTCGTCGAGACGACCGACCCGGGGACGGGGGACCTCCTCCCCGGGGGCCGGAGGACGGCGGACGCCGCGGGGATCTTCGACCTCGACGGCATCGCCCCGGGTCCCGTCGTCCTCACCGCGCGGGCCGGGGGCATAGGCGCCTCGCCGCCGGAACATCTCTCCTTCGCTCCCGGCGAGATCCGGGCGCTCGACCTCTGGCTCGTCCCGGGGGGGACCCTCGAGGTGGCGGTCGTCGGCCCCGGCGGCCTGCCCGTCCCGGACGCGGCGGTCGAGGTGCGCGACTTCTTCGGGCGGCCCGTGCCGCTCCCGGAGGAGGGGGGCGGGGCCGGGGCGCCGCTCCGCGGCGAGGGGAGGACGGGTCCCGGGGGCCTGCTCCGCGTGCCGGGCCTCCGGGCCGGCATCTACCAGGTCCGCGCCTGGAAGGGGGGACTCAGCGGCGAGGCCCGCGCCCGCGTGGACCCGCGCTATGGGGCGAGGACCGCCGTCGCCCTCCTGCCCCTGCCACCGGTGAAGTAGGAGCCCTTTGACAGGCCCCCGGGGGAGGGGTAGGCTCCTCCTCCGCGGCGGTAGCGCGGCCGGGGGAGCGCTTCGAGGAGGGCGGACCATGGGGCGGGAGAGGGCCGGAGCGGCGCGGTGGGGGGTTGCGATCCTCTCGGGGACGCTCGCGCTGGCGGCGACGGCGGCGCCATCCGCGGCCCCGGAGCTCATCTCCCGGGTGCCCGGGAACCAGGGGGCCGACGGCGCGAGCCAGGACGCCGCCGTCACCTCGAGCGGGAAGTTCGTCGCCTTCCGGTCGCGGGCGACGAACCTCGTGGACGAGGACCTGAACGGGGACGCCGATGTCTTCGTCCGCGACCTGAAGACGGGGGCGACCACGCGCGTCTCGGTGGACTCGGAGGGCGGGGAGGGGAACGGGGACTGCCATTTCCCGGCCATCTCGGCCAACGGGCGGTTCGTCCTCTTCTCGTCGGACGCGGACGATCTCGTGGCGGACGACGGGAACGAATCCCGCGACGTCTTCCTCCACGACCGGAAGACGGGCGAGACGCGGCGGGTCTCGGTGGACGAGGGCGGGGGCGAGGGGGAGGACTCGAGCAGCCTCTCCGGCTCCTCCCTCTCGACCAATGGACGGTACGCGGTGTTCCTGTCCAGCGCGTCGAACCTGGGCCCCGCGGACGGAGCGTTCCAGGACGTCTTCTGGAAGGACCTCCGCACCGGGACGGTGATCCTCGTCTCCCGCGACCCGCAGGGAGGGCCTGCCGACGGCCCCAGCCAGGACCCGAGCATCTCCGCGAACGGGAGGTTCGTGGCCTTCACCTCCTCCGCGACCAATCTGACCGGCGACGACGACGGGAACCTGTCCCGGGACGTCTTCGTCTTCGACCGCAAGACGGGGACGACCCGCCGCGCGAGCGTGGACTCGGAGGGGGGCGACGCCGACGCGGACTCCTACGAGCCCACGGTCTCCAGCAACGGCCGGATCGTGGCCTTCTACTCCTCCGCGTCCGACCTCGTGCCCCTGGACACGAACGGGGACTACGACGTGTTCGTCCACGACTCCGGGACGGGGACGACCCGCCGGGTCTCGGTGGACCCGGACGGGAACCAGGTCCCCGGCCCCTCCTACACGCCCGCCCTGTCGCAGAACGGGAAGGTCGTCGTGTTCTACGCCGAGGCGAACGGGCTGGTCCCCGAGGACCAGAACGGCACGGGGGACGTCTACTCCGTGGACCTCGCGACGGGAGCGATCCGGCTCCTCTCCGCGACCGCCCAGGGGGAGGTCGGGGACGGGTACTCCCACCTCCTTCCCACCTCGCTCGCGGGCAACGGGAAGTGGGTCTCCTTCTCCTCCGACGCGACGAACCTCTCCAACCAGGACCGGAACGGCTCCACGACGGACGTCTTCCTCGTCCCGGCGAGGTGACCCGCGGTCACTCCGCGGGGACCGCCGCCCGCCGCTCCCCGTAGAGGACGAGCCCGACCCCGCAGGCCGCCAACGCCGCGCCGGCCAGCGCCCAGTTCGAGAGGCGCTCGTCGAGGAGGAGGACCCCCGCCCCCGCGCCGATGGCGGGCTGGAGGAGGACGAAGGGGGCCACGACGGAGGCCGGGAGGTCCCGGAGCGCCCGGACCCAGAGGACGGTCCCGAGGAAGGACGCGAGGAGGCCGAGGATCGCCGTGTACAGGAGCGCCTCGCCGAGGTGGGGGCCGGCGACCCAGCGATTCGATTCGAGGATGGCCGCCGGGGTGAACATGACCTGGGCGACGACCTGCGTGGCGAAGGCGAGTTCGACGGCGGAGTGCTTCTTCGCGAGCGGCGAGATCACCGGGGAATAGACGCCCCACAGCACCGCGCTCGCCGCGAGCATGAGGTTGCCTGCGAAGTGCCCGCTGCCCAGCAGCGAGGCACTCCCGAGATCCTCGGCGACCACGCACAGCGCCCCGGCGATGCCGATGGCCACGCCCGCGCCGCGCGTCCCGCCCACCCGCTCGCGGAGGAGGAGGTGGGAGAAGACGAGAATCGACACGGGCTCGAGCAGGATGAGGATGGAGGCGTTGGCCGCGGTGGAGCGCTCGAGGCCCCAGATCCCCAGCATCAGCGGGAAGGCGAGCCCCGCCGTGCCGACGACGGCGAGCCTGCCGGTCGCGCGCCGGTCCCAGGGCCAGCGCAGGCGCCCCTCCTTCGCCACGATCCAGCCCGCCATGCAGCCGATGGCCAGCAGGCTCCGGAGCGCCGTGATCGTGGCCGGTGGGAGCCCCTCCAGCGCCATCTTCTGCCAGGGGTAGGTGAGCCCGCCGATGACGTTGCAGAAGAGCATCATGAGGACCGCGCGGGCCATGGGGCCGGGAGGATACGCCACCCGACCCGTTTCTGCGGGATCCGAGTGCGCTCACAGCCGCCCCTGCGGGATCTGGCCCATCCCGCCAATCCGGGTCGTGTACGGTATGGCGAACCCGCTCCCCCGCGGACCGTTCGGGAGACCGTGCCGGATGCACGAGCCGGATGACATCGTCCTCATGGAGCGGTTCCAGTCGGGGGACAGGTCCGCGCTGGAGGAACTGGTCGCCCGCCACCACGCCTCGCTCGTGCGCTGGTTCCACCTACAGTCCCGAAGCCGCGAGACCGCCGAGGACCTGGCCCAGGAGACCTGGGTCCGCGTCATCCGCCACCAGCGGAACTACCGCCCCACGGCCCGCTTCGTCACCTACCTTTTCGCCATCGCCCGCAACCTCTGGATCGACCAGTACCGGTCGAGGAAGGCGGCCCCGCCCACGGTCTCCGCCGACAGCGAGGTGGGGGGGAAGGGGGAGGACGGGGTCCGCCTCTCGAGCCTGCTCCCCTCGGATGAGCCCGAACCTTTCGAGAAGGCGTCCGTTCATGAGGAGGCGGGGAGGGTCAAGGAGGCGCTCGAAGGCCTCCCCGACGGCCTCCGCGAAGTGTTCGAACTCGGTGAAATAGAAGGACTTAAGTACGCCGACGTGGCGGAGATCCTGGACATCCCCGTCGGCACCGTGAAGTCCAGGATGCATGCCGCCGTCCAGCGCCTGCGCGCGGCGCTGGTGCCCCCGAAGAGGAGCGGAAAGCCGTGAGGGACGCGATGAACGCCTGCGATGCGCTGGGGCCGGACATCACCGCCCTCGCCCGGGGAGAGCTCCCCCCCGCCGAGGAGGCCCCCGTCCGCGTCCATCTGGCTTCCTGCCCGGCCTGCGCTGCCCTGGTCGAGGACATCGGGAGGATCCGGGCGGCGGCGGCGGCCCGGCCCTCACCCGCCCCCGGCGCCGCGTCCCGGGCCCGGCTCCTGGCGGCGCTGGACGCAGCGCTCGAGGCATCGCTCGCCGAGGAGGCGGCCCGGGGCCCGGTGTCGCGGCTGCTGGACGCCGGAGCCCGCCGCTACGCCGAGTCCCGCGGCTTCCGGTTCCTCACCTGGTCCGTTGCGGTGCACGCGGCCGCGGCCCTGTTCCTCGCGGCGCGCCTCAGCGTCGCCCCGGGGGAGGGAGTCCGGGAGGACCGACCCTCCATCGAGGTCTCGCAGGCCATCGATCTGCCTCCCGTCTACGAGGGGGACCCGCTCCGGCCCCCGGTCCCCGTCCCCCCCGGCGGCGCCGAGGGCAGGATCGAGCTCCCCTTCGAGGGGTCCGCGGACTGGGCGGTGGTCCCCCGCTTCGGCGGCGCGGACCTCGGGCCCCCGCTCCCTGACCCCGAGGATCTACGGGCCTCGCTCCGGCTCTACCCCGGGGAGGAGTTCCGGGCCTTCGCCACCGGGCGCTTCCGGCCCGAACTCCGCGCGAGGAGGCTCGAACAGGTCTACGGCGCCGTCGAGGCATCCCGCGTCCGGCAGGCCGTCGAGCGCGGCGTCCGCTGGCTCGCCGCCGTCCAGGGGCCCGACGGGACCTGGCCGTCGGGGAGTCCCGGAGACCCGGCCGCCAGGAGGGACCAGTTCCGCGGGGGCGTGACGGGGGTGTCGCTCCTCGCCCTGCTCGGGGATGGCTGGACGATGAGGCGGCCCGGGGCCTACGCGCCGGCGGTGAGGGAGGCGGTGACGGCGCTGGCGCGTTCCCAGGACGCGTCGGGGCTGCTCGGGGGCTTCGCCCGGGGCGCGGCCAACGACCGGCCTCTGTGCAACCACGGGCCGGCGCTGGCGGCCCTGGCCGAGGCCTACGGGGTGGACTACGGCTACCTGGACACGAAGATCCGGGACGAGCTGAAGGCCGTCCTCGGGCGGGCCGTGAAGGCTGCCCTCGACGCCCAGCTCGCGGACGGGTCCTTCGGCTACGCGCCGGGGGCGCGGTCCGGCGACTCGAGCGTCACCCTCCTGCTGCTCGGGGCGCTGGAGGCGGCGCGCCGGGCCGGGATCGAGGTGGATCCCCGGGCCGTGGAGAGGGCCGGGGAGTACCTCCTCGCGCGCTTGGGTAGCGACGGGCGCCTGGGGTACCGCGAGGCCGGGGACCGCTCCGGCGACGCCACGCTCACGGCCGAGGCGCTCTCGCTCGGCCCCGCGCTGAGGCTTCCCGCCGAGGTCCGCGCTCGGATGCTGCAGTCGGTCCTCGACGAGGCCCGCACGGGACCTGCCGCCGGCCGGGTGCTCTTCCGCTCCTCCCTCCTGGAGGTCCTCGCGGCCGGGGGCGGCGGGATGGCGAGGGAGATCGCCCCCGACGTCGCCAGGGCGGCTCTGGAGGCGCAGACCGCATCCGGGGCCTTCCCCGCCGCACAGGACCGGTACGCCCGCGCCGCGGGGGACGCCCTCTCCACGGCCCGCACCCTGCGGGCGCTGACCGCACCCTACCGCGTCGCGGCGCCGTAGCCCTCGATTCGGGGGCCATTGGCACCCCGTTTGATGAGTCCGCTTCCCGGACCTGGACGCGGACGGTCCTCAAGGCCCCCCGGGGCCGGAGAGGAGCCGGCGATGACCACGAGGTTCTACTGCCTCTGGCGCGGTCGGAAGCTGTACCGGGTGCTGGGCGCGGGCGAGGAGCTGTTCTGCGGCACCCTCGCGGAGTGCAAGCGCTTCCTGGAGATCCACGAGATGAAGGAGGAACGGGCCCACTCGGCCTCCCTCCGCACGCCGCGGCGCCGCCACCCGACGGTCCGCATCTACCGCCTCGCATCCCGCGGGGCCGCACGGGCCGCCGTCTGAGCCCTGTCGAGGGTGTAAACGCCTGCCCCCTCGCTGCTAACGATCCTTGTCAGGAGATCACGCCCGGGGGATCCCCCGTTTCCATCCGGTGACGCCCGGATGACGCTCCCGGCGGTAGGATTTGCGCCGTGCTCTTGCCTCCTGCGCCTCCGACCCGCCTCCTACTGCTCCCTCTCCTGTGTCTTCTCCCGATGAGGGCGGCTGCCTCCGCCTCCGACCCCGACGACGGTGCGGTCACGGTGATCGGGACGGGCCCGCTCCGGAAGGCGAAGTCCGTGGTCCGGGGGACGCTGGAGCGCGTCTCCTCGCCCGGGCTCGGGGTGGAACTGGCGTCCCTCCGGGTGGAGGAGGTGCTCTGGGGGGAGAGGCCCGCCACGGAATCCGTCCGGCTCTACTCCAACGAGCCCGGGTACCTCGCCGGCCTCTCCCCCTCGGGCGTCTTCTTCCTCGACCCGCTCGAGGGAGGGGGCAGGTTCCGGGCGGCGGCGGTGGTGGACCTGGCGGGGCCGGAGGGGGAGGCGCGCCTGGCCGCCGTCCGCCGGGCGCTTGCGGTGGAGGCGCTCCCGGCGGGGGAGAGGCCGGCGGCTCTGCGCCGCTCCTGCTTCGAGAGCCTGGGATCCGCGGACGCCTGGACCCGGGAGAACGCGGGCCGCGAGGTCGCCCACCTCGCCGCGCTCGTCCCGGGCGCCTTCTCGCAGGACGACCTCCGGGACATCCGCCGTCTCGCCTCCCGCGAGGGGGACCGGGTGCTGCGGCCGCTGCTGGTGGAGGCCGCCGAGACCCTCGCCGCGGCCGCGGCCCGCCGGGCGCTGGCGCCCTCGGCCCCGGGGGAGCGCGTCTCGCTCCGCGGGGCGCCGGCCCTCCGCGCGCTCCGGGAGGGGAAGGAGTCGAAGGAGCGGGCCCAGGCGGCCGAGGCGCTCGGGAGGGAGGGCGGGGCCGAGGCGGCCGCGGCTCTGCTCGAGGCGCTGGGGCGCGACGCCGACCCGGCGGTGCGGGCGGCCTGCGTCGAGGCGCTCGGGAGCGCGGGGGCGGCGGCCGCGGTCCCCGACCTCCGGAGGATCTGCGACGCGGAGCCCGGCCTCGCCCGGGAGGCGCTCTTCGCGCTCGCCCGCATCGGGACCCCCGCCGCGGCGGCGCTCCGGGAGTTCCGGGGCGGGCTCGACCCGGAGAAGCGGGCCGACGCCGGGACGCTCCGGGCGCTGGTGGACTTCCTCCTCTCCGACGACTTCCGCAGGCAGGAGGAGTCGCTCCGGCGCCTCCGGGAGTCCGCCGACCGGTGACGCGGCGGAGGTAGAAGGGTTTGGGGTCTGCTCGCGACACCGCCCCGGAGGTGACCTTGCGCCGCGCCGGCCTCCCGCTCGCCGCCACACTCCTCCTCCTCGCCCCGGCCGCGGTCCGGGCGGGGGAGGAGGAATCCCCGCCGCCCCGGGCCCGGCCCCTCCCGGAGGTCCGGACGCTGCGCCTGACGCTGCGGGAGGCCGTGGACCTCGCGCTCGGGAGCAACCTCGAACTCCGGACCGCGTCCTACGGGCCCGCCATCGCCGGGGCGTATCTGGACGAGGCCGGGGCGCTCTACGACCACCTCTTCACCGCCCGGGTGAGCGGCGGGCAGGCGGAGACGCTGTCGGCCACGCGGTTCCCGGGCTCCACGGCGACCCTCTCGCAGGACACCGCCGGCGCCGGGGCGGGGGTCCGCCGGCTCCTGCCCGCGGGGGGGACCCTCACGCTGGACGCGAGCGTGGACCGAACGCTCACCAACTCCGCCTTCGCCTTCATGAACCCGTTCTACGAGTCGCGGCTGGGCCTCGAGGTCCGCCAGCCTCTGCTGCGCGGGTTTGGCCGAGAGGTGACCGAGTCCGGCATCCGCCTAGCCGAGGACGCCCGGGACCGCGCCGGCCTCGAACTGCGCGCCGCGACCGAGGACCTCGTCCGGCGCGTGGAGACGCAGTACTGGGACCTCGTCCGCGCCCGGGGGGAGGCCGGGGCGCAGCGCAAGGGGGTCTCCGTGGCCGAGGACCTCCAGCGCGTGAACGAGGCGAGGCTCGATGCGGGGGCGGGGACGAGGGTCGAGGTCTCCCAGGCCGCGGCCGGCGTGGCCGCGCGCAGGGTAGAACTCCTCCGCGCCGAGAACGCCGCGCGCTCGGCCGAGGAGTCGCTGCTCGGCCTCCTCCTCCCGAGGACCCCGGACGCGCCGACGGGGGAGCGGATGCGCCTCCTGCCCGCGGACGACGCGGCCCGCGACCTCCCGCCGGTCCCGCCCGAGGAGGTCGAGGCGGCGGTGGAGCGCGCGCTGCTGCGCCGCAGCGACGTCCGGGTCGCCAGGGTCGCCGCCGACGAGGCGCAGGTGGCGGTGCTCCGGGCGGAGTCCGACGTCCTCCCGCGCCTCGACCTCGCGGCGCAGGTCGCCTACGCCGGGATGGACGGGAACCTCGGCTCGTCCTGGTCCCAGGGCGTCGGCTCGCGGGAGCACGCCACCTGGACCGTGGGGCTCGTCCTGGAGGTGCCGCTGGGGAACCGGGCCGCGCGGGCGCGGCTGGAGAGGGTCCGCCTGGAGCGGGCCCGGGCCGAGGCGGCGGTGCGGGCGCTGGAGAGCGGGGCCGCCGTCCGAGTCCGCAACGCCCGCCGCGACCTCGAGTCCGCCCGGGAGGTCATCGACGCGGCCGCCCTGGCGACCGCACTCGCCGAGGAGCAGCTCGAGGCGGAGCGGGAGCGCCTGCGCAACGACAAGAGCACGACCTTCGAGGTCCTGCGCCTCGAGCGCGACCTCACCGACGCCCGCCTCGGCGAGCTCCGGGCGCTCACCTCCTACCGCGCGGCGCTCGCCCTCTACGACTTCGAGACGGGGCGGATGCTCGAGGAACGGAAGATTGGGGACGTTCCTGACTTTTAACTTCCCGGTGGAAAACGTCCGCCGTCGTCACGGCTATCCACAAGGAAGTTAAAAGTCAGGAACGTCCCCTCTTTCTCTCCTCTCCTCGGCGGCGACGGCGAGGACCTCCTCCCGGGTGACCCCCAGCGCGTCCGCCGCCCGGACCCCGTCCTGCTCGCCGCGGAAGAGCCTCTCCGCGAGCCCGATAACCCCGGCCGCGGTCTCCTCGCGGACCACGGCCGCGCGGAAGGCCCGGGCCCCGGCCACGCCGGTGGCGTAGTAGGGGGCGTACTTCCGCATCCGCCGGATGGCGAGCCACTCCCCCTCGTCGGCGAGCAGGCGGTCGAGGTGCTCGCGGAACTCCGCGAGCCGCTCCCCGGCGGTGGGCCTCTCCGGCACGGGCCGCCCCGCGATGGCCGCCGCCGCCGCGCGGAAGAGCCAGAGGTTCCCGATGGCGCCGCGGCCGATCATCACGGCGTCGGCACCGGTGGCCTCGAGCAGCGCCCGCGCGTCCCCGGGCTGCAGCACGTCCCCGTTCGCCGCCACCGGGATCGACACGGCCTGCTTCACCCGCGCGATGAGGTCGGTGTTCACGGTCCCCCGGTACTGCTGCTCGCGCGTGCGCCCGTGGACCGCCAGCGCCGCCGCCCCGGCGCGCTCCAGGCGCGCCGCCACCTCGGGCGCGGAGAGCCGGTCGTCCTGCCAGCCCGCGCGGAGCTTCGCCGTCACGGGGATGCGCACCGCCCCGGCCATGGCCTCGACGACGCGGGCCGCGCGGTCGGGGTCGTTCAAGAGGGCCGCCCCGGCGCCCCGGGAGACGACCTTCTTCACCGGGCAGCCCATGTTCACGTCCACGAGGTCGGCCCCCAGGTCCTCGCAGATCCGCGCCGCCTCGGCCATGACCCCAGGGTCCGCGCCCATGACCTGGAGCGCCATGGGGCGCTCCTCGGGGACGACGCGGTGGAGCGCGCGCTGCGCCGGGGTCTGCCGGACGAGGAAGTCCGCCGAGAGCATCTCGGTGGCGGTCAGCGCGCACCCGTGGCGGCGGGCCATGACCCGGAAGGGCCGGTTGGTCACGCCCGCCATGGGGGCGAGGAGGACGGGGCCGTCGAGCGGGAGGGGGCCAATCTGCATCCGTTGTGGGCATCCTACGGATGCCCCGAGCGGGCGTCGTTACAATCCGTCTCGTGCACGGTCGCCTCCGTCTCGTCCCGGCGTTCGCCTTCGCCCTCGTCGGCTGCGACGGGGGGAGCGCCCCCCCCGCGCCGCCCCCGGGTCCCGGCCCCGGGACGGCCGCGGCCGCGGAGCCCGCGCCGCCGCCCTCCGGCCCCGCAGCGCCCCGCCTCCCCCTCCCCGCGGCGCCGAGGGACGGGGCGGACCGCATCGCCGGGCTCCTGCACCTGCTGGCGTGGGGGGACACGGCGCTCGTCGAGTTCGCGCAGAGGACCCTCTCCGCGTTCCCCGACGAGGCCGCCGCGGCCGGGGCGCTGGCGGAGGCGGGGGAGCGCAACCTCCGGGCGAACCCGGCGCTGGTCCAGAACATCCTCGGGTGCGTGAAGCACGAGGCTCTCGGGCGGCGCCTCGCGGACTTCCTCCGGAGATGCATCGCCGAGGGGGACCCGCAGGTCCGGCGCATGGCGGTCGCCCAGTGGGCGGAGTCGCAGGAGGACCCGGACCGGGAGTTCCTCGCCGGTCTCGTGGCGGATTCCTGGGGGCCCGTCTCCCAGGCGGCGCTCTTCGGGCTGCGCTGCCACCCCGGCGCGGCCTCCGCCGCGGCCCTGCGCGGGGTCCTGTCCCCGGCGAGGGGCGGGGACCGCCTCCCGCTCTTCACCCGGGCGTCGGCCTGCGCGGCGCTTGGCTGGCTCGGGGACCCCGGGTCCATCCCCTTCCTCCGGGACGCGATGGAGGCGGCGCGGGCGACGGGCGAGGCGGAGTTCCCCGTCCTCCTCGGCGCGGCGCAGGGGCTGGGGCGGCTCGGGGACGCGGAGGGGCTCTCGGTCCTTCGCGGCTTCGTCCTGGCCCTGCCCCTCGACCGGCCCGCCGTGCCCCCGGACTCCGACCCCTCCTCCTCCGACGGCCCGGAGGCCGTCCTCGCCGGCGCGAAGGACGGGGCGCTCCGCGATCGCCTCGTCCGGCAGGCGATCCAGGCCGCGCCCGCGGCGTCGGCCGCCGCCGTTCGCCTCCTGCGGGAGTACCCGGCAGGACCCGAGGCCCTCGCGGCCTTCCGTGCGGCGGCGGAGAGGGCGGACTGGGAGCCCGCGCTGGAGGGCCTCGACGCGCTCCGCGCCGCCGGGGATCCCGGCGCCCTGGCGTCGACCCTCGCCGCGCTCGTCGCCCCTGCGACCGACCGGCGCTACGCCGCGGCGCTCGCGCTGGGGCGCTTCCGCGACCCCGCCTCCGTGAAGCCGCTCTGCGGGCGTCTCGCGGCCGAGCCGGACTCCGGGGTGGCCCGGAAGATCTGCGACGCGCTCGGCCTCGTCGGCGACGCCGCCGCGGCCCCGGCGCTGCTGGCGTTCCTGCGGTCGGAGACCGCCCCGTCGCCGGAACAGGCGCTGCGGGCCTTCGAGGCGCGGAGCAACCTGCGCGGCCCCCTGGCCGCTGCCGCGGCGGCGGTCCTCGCGGCGCTGGTGGAGTCCGACGCGACGCCCCGGGCCGTCCGCTTCCACGCCGCCCGGGCGCTGGGCCAGGCCCCGCGCGGCGGGGGCCCGCGGACCGCGCTCGCGGCGCTCCTGCGGAGCCCGGTCCCGTCGCTCCGCACCGCGGCGGCCGACGCGCTCGGCGACCTCGGCGACCCCGGCGCCCGCGACGCCCTCTGCCAGGCCTACGCCCGGGAGCCCGACGACGGGGTCGCGGGCGCGGTCCGCGACGCCATCCTGCGCATGGATCTGCGGAACCCATGACCCGGCGGACGCAGGTAGGATGACTTCCATGCCACGGGCGTTCCTCCTCTGCTCCGTACTCCTCGTCCTGGCCGGCTGCGGCGGCGGGGGAGGAGGGACCGCGGCGGCGGGCGGCGGCGGGGCCCGCCGGTCGCTCGTCGTGGGCTCCATCACCCCCCCGGACGGATCGACGGGCGTGGACCCGGCGACCCGGGTCGTCCTGCAGTTCCGCACGCCCATGGACGAGGCGGCGCTGCAGGGCGGCGGCCTCGTGCTGACGCCCTCGGGGATGAACGCGCCCGTGTCGGCGACGGTCACGGTCTCCCTCACCAAGTTGACCGCGACGCTCGTCCCCCGGGCGCCGCTCGCAGGGAACTCCCCCTACCAGGTCCGGCTCTCGGCGCTCGCCCGCCGGGCCGACGGGAGGGTGATCGGGCGCCCCTGGTTCGCGGAGTTCCGCACCGGGGGCGGGTCGTCGCCCCCCCCGCCGCCCCCGCCCCCCGCGCAGGGCGGGGTGGTGCGCCCCGTGGGGAGCCTCGTGACCGGCCGATCGGGGCACGCCGCGGCGGCGCTCCCGGACGGGCGCGTGGCGGTCTTCGGGGGGTTCTCGACCTCCTCGGCTGTGACCTCGTCCATCGAGGTCTTCGACCCGGGGACGGAGACCTGGACCGCGGCGGCGGCGGTGCTGGGACTCGCCCGGGCCCGGCTCACGGCGACGGTGCTCACCGACGGCCGCGTGCTGCTCGCGGGGGGCGAGACGGCCTCGACGACGGACGTCGGACTCGACGTCTGGGAGATCTGGGACCCGGGGACGGACTCCCTCGCGGCCTCGGGGACCTTGGCCGAGCGGCGCACGCGCCACCGGGCGGTCCGGCTGGGGGACGGGACAGTGCTTCTGGTCGGCGGGTCGCGCACCGACTCGAGCGGGGCGCCGAACTACTCCCGCGCCACGACGGAGGTCTTCGACCCGTCGGTCCCCGGGTCCTCCGCGGGGCCCGCCATGGCGGTCTCCCGGGCGGGGCACGAGGCGACGCTTCTCTCCGACGGGCGGGTCCTCGTCACGGGGGGGCACGGGACGAGCGTGCTGGCGGAGGTCTTCGACCCGGGGGCCGGCTCCTTCTCCTCCGCGGGGACGATGGTGGAGCCGCGGAGGGACCACGCGGCGACCCTGCTCGCGGACGGGACCGTCCTCGCGGCCGGGGGAGGGACCTCCTCGGCGGAGCGGTGGCTCGCGCCGGAGAACCGGTGGGTGCAGGTGCAGAACGTCGGGGACGAGCGCTCGCTGCACACCGCGATGCGCATCGGGAACGGCCGGGTCTTCGTCGCGGGCGGCGAGAAGCCCGCGGCGGGGGGCTCCACCTTCTTCCACAACGGGACCGTGTTCTACAACCCGCCGACCGGGACCTTCCTCTTCCCCGGCCTCCAGACGACCGTGCCCCGGAGCGGCCACACCGCCACCCCGATCGCGGGCGGGGACTGCCTGATCGTGGGTGGGAAGAACTCCGCCCTCGGCGCCCCCGCGGTGCGCACCTGCGACCGGGTGTCGTTCCAGTGAGGATCGGGCCGCTGGCCGCGGCCTTCCTCGCCGCCTGCGCGGCGCCGCTCCCCCGGGAGCCGGAGGAGTGGGACCGGGAGCTCCCCGTCGAGGTCGATCTGGACGGGCATTCCGGCACCCACCTGCCGATCCGGGTCGTGGACGACGCGACCGGCGAGCCGATCCCGGGGGCCAGGATCGACAACTGGTGGGAGTCCTCCACGCCGATGCCGGGGGAGTGGGAGGAACTGATCGAGCAATCCGTCGTCACGGACCGGGACGGGTGGGCCGTCGTCCGCCGCGAGGGCGCGGCCCCGTGGTGGTTCGTCGAGGCCCCGGGCCGCGGGCCCGTAGGGGAGATGGGTCTCATGGACGAGTTTCGCCTCCGGCCGGGAGTGGACGCGACGGTGGAGGTGAGGGACTTCCTCGACCGGCCGGTCCCCGGGACCGCGGTGGAGGTCCTCCTCGGCTGCGGGCATACCCCTTTCGTGCGGTGCGAGGTGTCGGATGCCGCGGGACGGCTTCTGCTCCGGAGCGTGGACATGAAGGCGAGCCGGCTCTGGGTTCGCGCCGAAGGCCTGGCGGGGCGGTCCCGGGGGTACGAGAAGGACCTCGGGGATCTCGAGGAGGAAGGGGGTGTGCGGATTCTCCGATGCCTCCCCGGTCCCGTCGTGGAGGGGATCGTGCGGGACGCCCGGGGGGCCCCCGTCGCGGGCGCAGCAGTGGGGACGTTGGACTCGCACCGCGGCCCCTGGACCCGCACGGGGCCCGACGGCCGGTTCCGGCTCCTGGGGGCTCCGGCCCGCGACCGGCTGACGGCACTCCTCGACGAGGAGGACCTCACCGAATCGTCCTGGAGGCGGGCGGAGTTCGACACGGCTCCCGGGGTCTTCCTCACCGTCCGGCTGCCGGACGATGAAGAGGAGGAGGAACGGGAGGGCGCGGGGGAGGACGGCAGGCCCGTGGCGGACGAGGGACACACGGCCGGAGGCCTCCGCCTCCACCTCTGGACCTCCGCGCAGCCGGCACCCTGGGTGAAGGAGGAGGTCGTCTGCGTCCGGGAGGTGGACGGCGAGGTCGCGAAGTCGTCCGTCGAATGGCGTGACGGACGCGCCGTCGGTTCCGTGGACCTCGGACCCGGCACCTGGCGCGTGACGGCCGGATCCGCTACGGGGAGGTTCCGCCGGGAGACGGCGAAGGCAACCGTCGGGAACGGAGCGTCGGAGGTCAGCCTCCATCTCACGGAGAACCCCCGCTGGCTCCCCCGGGTCCTTCGCGCCGGCAGCCCGACCCCGGCCCCCTGGCCCGGCCGGTTCTGGATCGTGACCGCCGAGGAGCGCGCGGAGGCGGAGTCGGTGCCCGAGGGGGAGGGGGCGATCTTCCTCCCGGCGGCCGGGCCCTTCGTCGTCGAGTACGAGGAGGGGGACGCGGAGGCCCGGGTCCGGCTCGACGCCCCGCCCGCGGGGGAGGGGCCGGCCCTCGTCCTCCCGCCGCTCCCGCCAGGGGATCCGGACGCGCCCTGCGAGCCTACGCCCGGGGCCGACTTCCCCGAGGCGGAGGTCCGGGTCCTCCTCCCCGACGGCTCCCCGGCTTCCCGGGCGCAGTACACCGCCGAGTGGCGGTCGGGGCGGGGGAGATCCACGTGGTTCAACGGCCGCCTCGGGGAGGACGGGAGGGACCGGCGTGCCTTCAGCCGGGGCGAGCGGATCACCGTCACGCTCGACGAGGACGACCTCCTAGTCCCGCTGGAGGCGACGGTGGGGGGGCCGGAGCCCGTCGACCTCCGGTGGCCCGCCGGGGAGGTCGAGGTCCGCGCCCTCGACGAGGACGGCGTGTCGCTGCCGGAAGCGACCGTGGTTCTCGGGGACCGGGACTGGGACGCCGCGGGAGGAGCGCTGCGCCTTCGCGGCCTCCCGGCGGGGCCCGTGCGGCTTTGGGTCTCCGCCGAGGGCCGAAGGGCGCACGACATCCGGATCGTGCTCCGCGAGGGTGAGCGGCGCACCGTCGAGGTCCGCCTTCGCCCCTAGATCCGCCAGGAGACGAACTTCACGGACAGGTACTCGTCCATGGCGTACTTCCCCCCCTCCCGGCCGAAGCCGGACTCCTTGACGCCGCCGAAGGGAGCCTGCGCCGTGGAGGGCGCGCCGTCGTTCGCGCCGACGATGCCGTACTCCAGCGCCTCGGCGACCCGCCACACGCGCGCCACATCCCGCGTGAAGAGGTAGGCCGCGAGCCCGTACTCGGTGTCGTTGGCGAGCGCAAGGGCCTCCTCCTCGGTGCGGAAGGAGCGCACCGGCGCCACGGGGCCGAAGGTCTCCTCGCGGAACACCTTCGCGTCGGCCGGGACGTCCGCGAGGACCGTCGGGGCGTAGAAGCGACGAGTGAACCCCGGTCCCATGTCCACGCGCCTTCCGCCGCAGGCGAGGCGCGCGCCGCGGGAGAGCGCGTCCGCCACGTGGTCCTCGACCTTCGCGAGCGCGGCGTCGTCCACGAGCGGGCCCTGCTCGACCCCCTCGTCGAGCCCGTAGCCGACCCGCAGCGCGGACGCCGCCCGGGCGAGCCGCTCCGTGAACTCCCCGCAGATCGGCTCCTCGCACAGGAACCGGTTCGCGCAGATGCAGGTCTGCCCCATGTTGCGGAACTTCGTGGCCACCGCGCCCGCCACGGCGGCGTCGAGGTCGGCGTCGGCGAAGACGAGGAAGGGGGCGTGGCCGCCGAGTTCCAGGGAGAGCCGCGTGACCCGCCCCGCGGCCCTCGCCATGAGCGCCTTCCCGGTCTCCGTGGAGCCGGTGAAGGAGACCTTCCGCACCGCGGGGTGGGAGAGGATCGCGTCCCCCATGGGGCCCGCCTCCCCGGTGACGACGTTCAGCGTGCCCGGCGGGAGGCCCGCCTCCATCGCGAGCCCCCCCAGCGCCAGCGCCGTGAGCGGCGTACGGCTGGCGGGCTTCACCACGCAGGTGCAGCCCGCGGCCAGCGCCGGGCCCACCTTGCGCGTGATCATGGCGGCGGGGAAGTTCCAGGGGGTGATGGCGGCGGCCACGCCCACCGGCTGGCGCAGGACCAGGATCCTCCGGTCCGCCGTGGAGGCCGGGACGGTCTCCCCGTAGACGCGCTCCGCCTCCCCTGAGGCCCACTCGAGGAAAGAGGCGGCGTAGGCCACCTCTCCCCGGGACTCGGAGAGCGGCTTCCCCTGCTCCCGCGTCATCGTCCGGGCGAGGTCCTCGCGCCGCTCCGTGACGAGGTCGGCGAAGCGGCGCAGGAGGAGCGCCCGCTCCCGGGCCGGGCGGGAGCGCCAGGCCGGGAAGGCCCTCGCCGCGGCGTCGCAGGCGTCCCGGGCGTCCGCCGCGCCGCCCCGGGGGACGCGGGCCACGGGCGCGTCGGTGGCGGGGTCGAGCACCTCCGCCTCGGCCCCGTCCCGGGCCCCGACCTACTCGCCGCCGACGAGGTTGCGGGTCTGCATAAAGTGCCTCCCGCCCCGATTGTAGGGAAGGCCGTGCCGGGAGGGTGCGGCGGCCGGAGCCGCGGTCACGCCGCGGGCGCGGGGTGGCGGCTCCGCAGCGCCCGGTAGAGGAGGATGCCGGCCGCCACGACCAAGATCGAGACCACCTGGCTGAAGGAGAGGGCCCCCCCGAAGTAGAGCCCTCGGTCGGCGTCCCCGCGCCAGTACTCGATGGCGAACCGGGCCAGGGCGTACAGCACGAGGTAGAGGGCCGCCAGGCGCCCGGCGAAGGCGCCCCTCGTCACCTTCCGGTCGATCCAGAGGAGGAGGAGGAAGGTGAGCAGGTTCGCCAGCACGAGGTAGAGCTGGACCGGGTGGATGTAGACGTCGAGGTCGTTCTCGGCGTCGTAGCGGAAGGGGGGGGGGACGAGGCAGAAGTCGGCCCTCCCCAGCGCCGGGTTCGGGAAGTGGACCGCCCACGGGATGGAGTCCCGGCCTCCGGGGATGACCTTCCCGTAGTCGCAGCCCGCGGCGAAGCAGCCCAGGCGCCCGATGGCGTGCGCGAGGGGGACCCCGAGCGCCATGGAGTCGGAGACCGCCCAGACGTCCTTCCCGCGCTTGGCGAGCCACCACCAGGCGAAGAAGGTCCCGGCGACCGCGCCCCCGTACCAGACGAGCCCCCCGTCCCAGATGGCGAGGACCTTCAGCGGCTGCCCCTCGAAGTCCCTGCTGTTCTGGATGACCCAGTTGAGCCGCGCCCCGCAGAGCCCCGCGAGCAGCATGTAGAACGCGAGGTCGAAGGTCTCTTCCCCGGTGAGCAGCCCCCGGGCCCGGTTGCGCCAGGACATCACCTTCGTCCCGACGAGGAAGCCCGCCACCACGAGGATCCCGAAGACGCGGATGGGCCAGGGGCCCGCCTGCGCCGTTGCTCCCATCCAGAGGACGAGGACCCCGGCGCCGGCGAGGCAGGCGATGCCCAGCCACAGGGACCCCTTGTCCTCCCTGTCGCGCCTCCCCAGGAACAGGAACACCCCGCCGAGCAGCGCGACCAGCAGGGCCAAGACCCAGGCGGGGACCTGGGGTGTCTCGAAGAGGACGGGGAACATGCGCCGCTAGGTTACCCGGGGACGCCCGCGGGGGAAGCCTCCGGCCGGGCGGCGGCGGCCGCCGGGGGCGGGGTCTCGGGCCTCCAGCGCACCCGCAGCTCCCTGGCCGCCTTCACCTCGTCCAGCCGCCGCACGGGCATGGTATGGGGTGCGGAGGTGACGACCTCCGGGGTCGTCCCCGCCTCCTCGACGATGGCGCGGAGCGCCTCGGCGAAGGCGTCGAGCGTGGCCTTGGACTCCGTCTCCGTGGGCTCGATCATCAGGCACTCGGGGACGATGAGGGGGAAGTACACGGTGGGGGGGTGGAAGCCGTGGTCGAGCAGGCGCTTGGCGATGTCCAGCGTCCGCACCCCGGTCCGCTCCTTGATGTCCGACGCGGTCGCCACGAACTCGTGCATGCAGGCGCGGTCGTAGGGCATCTTCAGCACGCCGCGCAGGCGCACGCGGAGGTAGTTGGCGTTCAGCACCGCGCCCTCGGCCACCCGCCGCATCCCCTCGGCCCCCAGAGTCCGGATGTAGGCCCAGGAGCGCAGCGTGGCGCCCGTCGAGGAGAGGAAGGTGCGGACCTGGCCCACCGACTTGGGCCGGTCCGACTCCACCCGGAACTTCCCCTTCTCCTTCACGACGACCGGGGTCGGGGCGTAGGGGGCGAGCCTCTCCACGAACCCGACGGGGCCCGAGCCCGGGCCGCCGCCGCCGTGGGGGATGGTGAAGGTCTTGTGCAGGTTGATGTGCATGCAGTCCGCGCCGAAGTCCGCGGGACGCGCCCGGCCGACGATGGCGTTGAAGTTTGCCCCGTCCATGAAGAGGAAGGCGTCCACCGCGTGGAGCGCGTCGGCGAGCTCGTGGATGCGGCTCTCGAAGAGACCGAGGGTGTTGGGGTTCGTCACCATGGCGCCGGCGGTCCTGGGCCCGATGAGCCGCCCCATGGCCTCGATGTCCAGCAACCCGTCCGGCCCCGAGGCGACGTTCACGGGCTTCATCCCGACCATGGTCACCGAGGCCGGGTTCGTCCCGTGGGCGGAGTCCGGGATGAGGATCTCGTCCCGCTCCGGGTGATGGTCCCGGTGGTACGCGCGCATCATCATGAGGCAGGTGAGCTCCCCGTGGCTCCCGGCGGAGGGGTGGACGGAGACGTGCGGGAACCCCGAGAGGGCCTCCAGGAACCGCTCCATCTCCCAGAGCATCCGCAGGACCGGCTGGACCCCCTCCTCGGGCTGGTAGGGGTGGACGCGGAAGAGCCCCGGGGTGCCGACGAAGTCCTCGTGGCGCTTGGGGTTGTACTTCATGGTGCAGGAGCCGAGCGGGTAGAAGCCCGTCTCCACGCAGACGTTCTTGCGGGAGTTCGTCACGAAGTGGCGCGCCAGCTCCCCCTCGGTCACCTCGGGGAGGCGCGGCGGGGCCTTCCGCCGAAGGTGCGCCGGGATGGCGTCCGCCGGGACCGGCACCTCGGGGGCGGGCATCGTCACCGCGCGGAGCCCCGGGCGGGAGAGCTCGAAGAGCAGCGGGTCGTCCTTCTTCCTCATGGTCATCGCTCCTCAGACCTTCAGGCCGGCCAGCGCCCGGGCCAGCGCGTCGATCTGCCTCTTCGTCTTCACCTCCGTGGCGGCCACGAGCAGCCGGTTCGGCATCCCGGCGAACCAGCGCGCGAGGGCCACGCCCGGGAGGATGCGGCGGCGGCGCAGGCGCCGGACAACCTCGTCGGCCGGGAGCGGCCCGTCCACCGCGAACTCCTGGTAGAAGGGCTTCCCCGGGAAGGCCGGGCTCCACCCGGGGAGGGCCGCGATGCGCTCCGCGGCGTAGTGGGCGTTGGCGAGGCAGCCCTCGGCCACCTCGCGGAGGCCCTGGGGCCCCAGCGCCGCCAGGTACACCAGGCCCCGCAGCGCCAGCAGGCCCTGGTTCGTGCAGATGTTGGAAGTCGCCCGGTCGCGGCGGATGTGCTGCTCCCGGGTGCCGAGCGTCAGCACGAAGCCGCGGCGCCCCTCCTGGTCCAGGGTCTCCCCGGAGATGCGGCCCGGCATCTGGCGGATGTACTCCATCCGGGAGGCGAAGAAGCCGAAGTAGGGGCCGCCGAAGGCGAGCCCGCCCGCGAGCTGCTGCCCCTCGCCGCAGACGACGTCCGCGCCCCAGGTGCCGGGGGGCTCGAGCAGCGCCAGGGCCACGGGGTCGGCGCAGACGAGCAGCTTCGCGCCCTTCCCCTTCGCCGCCGCCGCCACCGCGGGGCCGTCCTCGATCACCCCGAAGACGTTCGGCGTCTGCACGAGGAAACCGACGGTCCGCCCGTCGGAGAGCCGTTCGAGGGCTTCCAGGTCCGTGGCACCGTCCCGCAGCGGCACCTCCACCGCCTCCACGCCCTCGAGGTTCCGGAGGTAGGTCTCCGCCACCCGCCGGTACTCCGGGTGCAGCCCGGCCGAAAGGAGGACCTTCGAGCGGCCCTTCCCGTTGATCCGCAGCGCCATGAGGCAGGCCTCGGCGCAGGCCGACCCCCCCTCGTACATGGACGCGTTGGAGACCTCCATCCCGGTCAGCTCGCAGACGGCGGTCTGGTACTCGAAGATGAAGGTCAGGTTCCCCTGGCTCGCCTCGGGCTGGTAGGGGGTGTAGGAGGTGACGGTCTCGACCCGGTGGGCGAGGTGCTGGACGACGGCCGGGAGGAAGTGGTCGTAGACCCCGGCCCCGACGAAGGCGTTCATGCGGTCGAAGGTCTCGGACTTCGCCGCGGCGGCGGCCGCCTCCCGCTGGAGCTCGAGCTCCGAGATCGGCCTCGGGAGCCGGAGCCGCCCCTTCATGCGGAGGGCCTTCGGGATGTCCCGGAAGAGGTCGTCGACGGACCGCACGCCGACGGCGGCGAGCATGTCCCGGACGTCCTCGGCCGAATGGGGGATGTAGGGCATGGGGGAGGATTGCCTCCTGTAGCGGCGGGGCTCGCCCCGCCGGGCCGACCGGAAAGCGCCGTCTAGTGCTTCTCGGACTGGCAGTGCTTCTCGTACTCGGCGGCGGAGAGGAGCTTCCCGAACTCGTCGCCCCCGGAGACCTTCCCCTTCGCGATCCAGCCCTTGCCGTAGGGGTCGCTCACGAGCCAATCGAGGCTGTTCGGCAGCTCCTCGTTCACCTCGGAGATGTCGGCGCCCACCGCGCCGTAGATGTTGGCCACGGCCTTCACGGACTCGACCTCGGCGAAGGGGTGGCCGATCTCCATCAATTCCCCGACCTCGGGGAGCTCGACGTAGACGAGGTCGCCCAGCGCCTTCACCGCGAAGGCGGTGATGCCCGTGGTGATGGTGTTCGACGGCTTGTCGTAGGAGACCCACTCGTGGGTCTTCGTGTAGCGAAAGTTCTCCGGCACCATGCCTCTCGTCCTCCTGTCCGATCGTCCGCCGCCGGTCCTCGTCCGTCCACCCGGCCCCCCCGCGGGGGCGGGGCGTCACCTGGTTCGCCTGTAGAACGGCAGGGGCGTCACCTCCGCCGGGGAGGGCCTGCCCCGGATGTCCACCTCGCACTTCCCCCCGGGCGGGTCGAAGGCCGCCTCCACGAAGGCCATGGCGATGTTGGTCCCCAGCGTGGGGGAGGGGGTCCCGGAGGTCACCTTCCCGACGGCCCGGCCGTCGACAACCACGGAGTACCCCGGCCGGGCGACGCGCTGCCGGAGCAGCAGGCCCACGAGCCTCCGCGGGAGCCCCTTCTCGTGGCCGGCCTTGAGGGCCTTCGACCCCCAGAACTCCTTCGTCAGGTCCACCCCGAACCGGAGCCCCGCCTCGAGCGGGTTCGTGTCGTCGTCCAGCTCGTGCCCGTAGAGCGGCATCCCCGCCTCGGTCCTCAGGATGTCCCGGGCGGCGAGGCCGATGGGTTTCAACCCCGTTCCCTCCCCCTTCTCGAGGAGCCCGTCCCACATCCTGCGCGCGTCGGCCTTCGGGAAGAACAGTTCGAACCCGTCCTCCCCTGTGTAGCCCGTGCGGGAGACCAGGCACGGAATGCCCAGCACCTTCGCCCGGCCGAAACGGTAGTACCCGAGGGAGAGGACGTCCCCGTCGGCGAGCGAGGCGACGAGGGAAGGCGCATGAGGTCCCTGCACCGCCAGCATCGTCTGCTCGTCGGAGAGGTTCGCGACTTCGCAGTCGAAGCCGCCGCCGTGCTCCAGGAAGTGGCGGAAGTCCCTGTCCCGGTTCCCCGCGTTGATGATGACGTGGACCCGGTCGGCGTCCCGGTAGACGAGGACGTCGTCGATGGCCCCGCCCCGCTCGTTGGTGAGGATGCCGTACTTGCAGACCCCGGTCCTGAGCCGCGCCACGTTGCAGGAGACGATGGCGTCCACGGCCTTCACGGCCTCGGGGCCCGTGACCTCCAGGCGCCCCATGTGGCAGAGGTCGAAGAGCCCGGCCGCGGTCCGGCAGTGCCTCGTCTCCTCCACCGCACCCGCGTACTGCACCGGCATCTCCCATCCCGCGAACTCGACCATGGTGGCCCGGGCCGCGAGGTGGGCGTCGTAGAGCGGGGTCCGGCGCATGGGGTTCTCCGGGGTCGGGGAACGGCGAGGGGGCGATCCTAGGCGGGCCGTCGGGAGGGGACAACGAATCGGCGGTTGGGGCCGGTCCGGGGTCACGGCGGCGGCCCGCGCCGCCCTCGGCTCCGAGCACCGGCGGACCGCCCGGCGGGGAGGTGGAGGGTACCGGCGTCTGGCATAATCGGATCCCGCAGTTACCCATCAATACGGCGGGGGTTGCGGAAGGGGGGAGCGGGGTGGACAATGGAGTTGGTCCAGGGAGGAGATCCCATGAGCAGGCATCTGTCCCCGTCCTTCGCCGTCCTCGCCGCCGCGGCGGCGATCCTCTCCGCGCCGGAACGCCTCGACGCCGGCTGATGCGGCGGAGGAGGCGGCGGAGGATCCGCCGCGGGAGTTCCGGCCGGAGTCTCGTCGGGCGGGGGGATGTCGCGGAGGGGCGGTTCCTCGACCGTCGCCGAGGATCCCCTGATGCAGGTCGCCTGGGTCCCGGAGCTGCTCCGGGTCCGCACGGCGACCGATCGGGACGCCGGTCCGGCCGCGCCCTCGCCGGACCCCGGGGTCCCTGCCGCGCCGCCCTCCAAGGACGGCGCGAAGGCGAAGGCCCCCCGGCCGCTGCTGCGGGGCCTCGAGATCCCGCGGGAGAACGAGAAGCCGATCCTCGTCTACTTCCACTGGCCCCACGAGGACGGCGCGCGGGGCAAGCAGGTGGTGAAGTTCTGCTCGGGCCCCATGGACGACGAGGCCTTCGTGCGGGTCAGCCCGCTCTACCTCTGCGTCGAGATCAACACGAAGGACTCCGAGCCGCGCCTCGTGGAGGAGGCGAAGGTGACGGGGACTCCGGCCGTCCTGGTCTGCGACCCCGAGGGCGGCATCGTCTGGCGGACCGACGACACCGGCCTCTCGGGGAAGGCGCTGGCGGCGGCGCTCCGGAGGGTCCTCCAGGAGGAGTTCCCGGCGCGCTGGGCCGAGGTCGAGAAGGAGATGAAGTTCCAGAGGGAGACGATCTCCGGCGCCCGGAGGCTGCTGGCCGCGCGGAAGACCGAGGAGGCCGTCCGGGACCTCGGGTTGATCATCGACTCCGAGGTCCGCTTCACCGAGGAGTGGACCGAGGCGCGGCGCCTGCTGAAGGAAGCCGAAAAGAAAGCGGAGGAGGCAGAAGGGCGCTAGGAGCCTGTTGCGGTAATCGCCTTGGCAGCGTTCCGCGCCTTCGGCGCGGTTGCACCGGGAAGAGGGAGACCG
>Ga0247727_10002011_pt1 | contig 47044 bp, 50 predicted proteins | sample WisWelCaveWW1625_FD_202498 | JGI IMG/M metagenome (GOLD analysis project Ga0247727, IMG submission 202498) | Biofilm microbial communities from Wishing Well Cave, Virginia, United States - WW16-25 | ecosystem: Environmental > Aquatic > Deep subsurface > Groundwater > Cave microbial mat | place...
GCGCGTGTTGGCGACGTGGACCCGCTCGCCGATGCGGCAGTTCTTGTCGATGATCGCGTTTTCGATCGTCGAGCCGGCGCCGATGCCAACGTCGGGCCGGCCGTCGCGGCGGTTGGCGGCGAGTTCCGCAACGGTTTCGTAGTAGTCGGCGCCGATCACGACCGCGTTGCGCAGTGTGACGTTCGGGCCGATGTGGCAGCGCAGCCCGATCACGGAATTCTCGATGCGGCAGCCGGACCCGATCGTGCAGCCGTCGGCGATCAAGCTGCGCTCCACGGAAGCGCCCAACAGCCGCGACGGCGGCAGGAAGCGCGGCCGCGAAAAGATGCGAGCCTCCGCCACATCCAACTCAAACAGCGGATTGTCCGCGGCGAGGTCGATGTTCGCGCGCCAGTAGGACTTGATCGTGCCGATGTCTTCCCAGTATCCGTCGAAAAGATGCGCGTGTACCGCGTGGCTTGCGATCGAGTGCGGGAAAATCTCGCGGCCGAAGTCCGTGTGCGGGAACTTCGTCAGCAGTTCGACCAGCACGTCGCGATTGAACAGGTAGATGCCCATCGAGGCCAAGTGCTCGCGGCCGCGGCTGGGAATTCCGCGCGCGTCGATCCACGCAGCGTCGGTGCGGAAGTGGTCGAGCACGGCCGGGTCCTTCGGCTTCTCCACGAACTCGACGACTCGGCCCGCGTCGTTGAGTCGCATGATGCCGAAGCCCGCGGTCGCCTCGCGCGAGACCGGCAACGCGGCGATACTCACGTCGGCCCCGGTGAGCTGGTGCATGTCGAGCATCGCGCGGAAGTCCATGCGATACAGTTGATCGCCGGACAGAATCAGCACCTGCTCGACGCCGCGCTCTTCGACGTACCGCAGATTCTGCCGCACCGCGTCGGCCGTGCCCTGATACCAGTCCGCCCGCTCGTTCGTCTGCTGGGCCGCGAGCAATTCGACGAACCCGTGGCTGAAGTGATCGAACTTGTACGCGTTCGTGATGTGCCGGTGCAGGCTGACGCTGAGGAATTGCGTGAGCACGTAGATTCGATTCAGCCCGCTGTTCAGGCAGTTCGAAATCGGAATGTCGATCAGCCGGTACTTGCCCGCGACCGGCACGGCGGGCTTCGAGCGAAACTTCGTCAGCGGATACAACCGCGTGCCGCGCCCGCCGCCGAGAATCAGCGCGACGAGATGCTTCATAGCTCCTCCGTGGTGCGAGTCGAAATCGATGGCAGCAGTGCACGAATCTATTCGCCGTCGATCGGTTTCGCGGACACGTCCTTGATGAACTCGCGCGTGCGCGCGATGACTTCGTCGTTGATTCCCATGTGGCCCATTTCCGGGTAGCAGTGAAATTTGTGCCGCGCGCCGGCCTTTTCGAGCACCTCGATCATGGCCAGCGCGTTGGCGATGGGCACCGAGCGGTTATTGTCGGAGTGCAGCACGAGCAGCGGTTTCGATTTTTTCGTGACGTGGCGGGTCGGCGACGCCAGCGACCGGGCCTCGGTAGGATCGACGCCCGCGGGAGTCCACAAGTTGCCCCAATCGAGCGTCGTCAGATCGTACGCCGCCGCCACGCTGATCGCCGCGCGGAAGTCGTTGCTCTCCTTCTCCCAACCGCCCGTCCGCGGATACGGCCCGTCGCCGAGCGTGGCCGCGAGCGAAACCATGTGGCCGCCCGCCGACTGCCCGATCAAAAAGATCCGGCTCGTGTCGATGTTGAATTCCTTTGCGTGCGCGTGTACGTAGCGGATCGCACACTGAAAATCCTGATAGCACGCCGGCGCGAGCGTGAAGTTCTTCAGGCGATAGTCGATCGACATGGCGAAGAACCCGAACTCCGCCCACTGCTCGACCTTGATCGTCGAAGCATCTTTCTTGTGCCCGCCGACCCATCGGCCGCCGTGTACCGAGACGATCGCCGGCAGCGGCTCCTTCGATTCCGGATACGCGATGTCGGCGAGCAGCCCCGCGCCGTGTACGCGGCCGTACGCGACGTCCTCGCGCTGCACGATCTTCGCGACCCCTTGTTCGCCGGCCCTCGCGAAGTCACTTTCAGAAAGCGCGCTCGTGACGGTCGCCAACACAACGAGCACTAGGACCAGCGCGACGCGAGCACTGGTCACTCGGTTCGGCTTCACGAATTTTCCCTTCATGATCAACCTCCAGATAGAGTAGCGCTCGAAACACCACGGCCGCGAGTCTATCGCTCCGGCTCGCTGCGGTCGAGTCTGCGATCACGAGCATGGCTGACCGTTCCGTTTGACCGACGAGTCGGCCTGGACAGGCCAGTCTGCACAAGCAATGCTGACGGACCATCTGCCGAGGTTCGCGGTGTCACCGGCTGAATCAACCGTGCGGGGTGAACGATGAAATCTTGTGCTAGCGAACTCGCGTTCGTTCTGATGATCGCGTCGTGTGCCGCGGCCGATGATTGGCCGCAGTATCGTGGGCCGAATCGGGATGACGTTTCCGCGGAGAAGGGGCTGTTGCAGCAGTGGCCGAAGGATGGTCCGAAGTTGCTGTGGACCTACGCGGATGCGGGAATCGGTTACTCCGGGCCGGCCGTAGTCGGCGACCGGCTGTACACGATCGGCGGACGCGGCGAGAGTGAGTTCCTCTTCGCGCTCGATACGAAGACGATCAAGGAGGGGTCAGTGGCGGAAGCGTGGTCGGCGGAGATCGGTTCGCTGTTTGATTGGAAGGGAAACAATTGGAGTGCCGGGCCGAGTTCGACACCGACTGTGGACGGCGACAGCGTGTTCGCGCTGGGCGGCAACGGCGATCTGGTTTGCGCGAGCACGGCCGACGGCAGCGTGCGATGGAGAAAGAACTTGCCCGGTGAGCTGGAAGCACAGGTGAACCCGATCGGCGGCGGGCCGAAGAATCTCGGCTGGGGATTCACCTGGTCGCCGCTGGTGGACGGCGACAAGCTCATCTGTATTCCCGGCGGCCCGAAAGGGACCGTGGCCGCGCTCGACAAACGCAGCGGCGACGTGCTGTGGCGAAGCACCGAGGTGGCACATCAGGCCGCGTACACGTCGCCGATGCTCGCCGAATTCGACGGTGTGCGGCAGTACGTCGTCGTGACGAATCAGGGCGTGTGCGGAGTCAGCGCGAACGAAGGCCGGCTGCTCTGGAAATTCGATCGTCGTTACGGCACGGAGGTCGTCAACTCGCCGATCATTCGCGGGTCGCTCGTTTTCGCGACGGTCGGCGCGGGTAACGGATGCGATTTGGTTCGAGTGACGCGCAACGGCGACCGATTTGGCGCAGAATCGGTGTACGCGAACAAGAACATGGCGAACCATCACGGCAACGTCGTGCTAGTGAACGGGCACCCTTACGGCGCGTCGGACGGCAAAGGCTGGGTGTGTCAATCGTTCGAATCCGGCGAAATCGCCTGGTTCGAGCGATCGAAGCTGCGGGCGGGTTCGGTCACCTACGCCGACGGTCGCTTGTACACGTACAGCGAGAGCGATGGCTCCGTCACGTTGATCGAAGCGAACGCGTCGAGCCTTAGTGTTGCCGGCACTTTCAAGATTCCTCAGCAATCAAAATTGCGTAAGCCGCAAGGAAAGATTTGGACGCCGCCGGTCGTTTCGGGCGGCCGATTGTTTTTGCGCGATCAGGAGTTTTTGTTTTGCTACGACGTGACCGCGGCGCGGTAGGCGATGCGGCCCAATCAATTTCATCCACAAAACTTTGTCCGCGGCCGTCAGGGCCGATTGACAGCCTCTCGGGGCATCAGTACACTCTGCGATTCTCCGCCCAGGATAGCGAGGTGGTGTAAAGTTTCGCTCGGACGGCGGAGTTCCCGTTCGGAAGAATACGAGGACCGATTCTGTGGCAGCAACGAGTAACGACCGAATTCGCATCCGGATGGAGGCTTACGACCACTCGGTGCTGGACCAATCGGCGCAGGAGATCGTCGATACGGCGAAGCGGACCGAGGCGATCGTGCACGGGCCGATCCCGTTGCCGACCCGAATCGAACGGTACACGGTCCTGCGGAGTCCGCACATCGACAAGAAGTCGCGGGAGCAGTTTGAGATTCGGACGCACAAACGGCTGATCGACATAATTCAGCCGACCTCGAAGACGATTGACGCCTTGAATAAGCTGTCGCTTCCGGCCGGAGTGGACATCAAGATCAAGGCCGTGCAATCATCCGGATAGTCCCGCCATACCGCCGCTTGATGTGACGGGGGGTTGGGGGGAGCGGCGCAGCGACCCGCTGTGGGCAGTTCGCTCGCTTTTAACCGCGTTGATTGAGGCCAAGAGGGACGGGTACTTTTGGCCAATCGTGTTGATGATTGCGCTGCGGGACGTCCCGCGGCACCGAGCAAAGGATCGACTGATGGCTGTGGGATTGTTGGGCCGCAAGGTCGGCATGACACAACTGTATTTAGAGAGCGGCAGCTCGGTGCCCGTGACCGTGCTTGAAGCCGGGCCGTGCACGGTGTTGCAGGTCCGCACGAAAGTGCGTGACGGCTACGACGGCGTGCAGCTTGGGTTTCTCGATAAGCCGCGACGGCTCGCGACCAAACCGGAACGCGGCCACGTCGCGAAAGTGAAGGCCGAGCCGAAACGATTCGTCCGCGAGTTTCGCGAAGACGCGGCGTCGAGCCTTACGGAAGGCCAAACGCTGACGCTCGAATCGCTCAAGGACGTGAAGGCGGTGGACGTGATCGGAACGAGCAAGGGCAAAGGCACGGCGGGGCCGATGAAGCGACACAACTTCCATGGACTGCCTGCCAGCCACGGCGTGAAGCGGAAGCATCGCTGCCCCGGCTCCATCGGCGGCAGCGCCGACCCGGCTCGCGTCTTTAAGGGCACGCGCATGGCGGGCCGCATGGGCAACGCGCGGTCCACGGTGCGGAATTTGAAAATCGTGAAGATTGACGCAGAGCAAAACCTGCTGATGGTGAAGGGCGCGGTGCCCGGCCCGAACGGCGGGTTTGTGATGATTCGACAAACAAACAAGATTTGACCGCACGTCAGGCTTTAGCCTGACGCGATGCGATAACGAGTCAGGCTAAAGCCTGACGACCGCCGGTGAGAGCCATGTTAAACTTGCCAGTTTTTGATCGCACGGGCAGCCAAGTTGGTTCGGTGGAGATCGACCCGGCCGAATTCGGCGGCGAGATCAATCGCCAACTGCTGCACGACGTGGTCGTGATGTACCAGGCCAATCGCCGGCAGGGCACGGTGAAGACCAAGAATCGCGGCGAAGTTGCCGGCAGTAATAAGAAGATGTATCGCCAAAAGGGCACCGGCAACGCGCGCATGGGCATGAAGCGAACCGGCAAGCGAGTCGGCGGCGGCCACACGCACGCCAAGCGGCCGCGCGACTTCGGCTTCACCATGCCCAAGAAAATGATCCGCGCCGCGACTCGCATGGCGATCCTCAGTAAGCTGCAAGACAACGAGGCGACGGTGATCGACGCCTTGAGCCTGGCGGAACCGAAGACGAAAGAAGTCACGGCGGTGCTGAAGGCGCTCAAGCTCGATGGCGAGAGTTGTCTGATCGCGTCGGCGAAACACGATCCAGTCCTGTATTTGTCGGCCCGCAACATCGTCCGCGTGAAGGTGTCGCCGGCCGCGGAGTTGAACGCACTAGACCTGCTCATGCAGAAAAGATTGCTGATCACGCGCGACGCGCTCGAATCGCTGCGCGGCAAGACGGCGAAGTCGGCGTAAGGAATCGGCGGACGAATCATGGCTGAAACCAAGACACAACCCGCGACGGGCCTGCAACTGGAACCGCACCAGATCGTGTTGCGCCCGCTCGTTACCGAAAAGGGAACGCACCAGTTCAATCGGTACAACGCGTATCCGTTTGAGGTGCATCCGCAGGCGAGCAAGGACCAGATCAAGCAGGCGGTCGAGTCGTTGTTCAGCGTCCGCGTGTTGCAGGTCCGCACGCAGAACCGGCACGGCAAGCCGCGACGCTATCGGGCACGTTTCGCGTACCAACGGGACTGGAAGAAGGCGATTGTCACGCTGCACAAGGAAGACCGAATCGACTTCTTCTAATCGTCATTTGGAGTGCTGCGACTTGTCGCAGCTTTTCTGCCGGCGACCTGTCGCCGGCAAGTGTAACGAGTGAAGCGAGATTGTTTGCGAGCCGCGGCGAGAAGTTGCCGCAGAACAAAGCGGTGACGAGTCGCCGCACTCCGAAAAAGAGAGCACGATGGGAATTCGCGTCTACAAACCGGTGTCGAAGGGTCGGCGCTTCTCGAGCGTCAGCGACTTCGCGGAGATCACTGATCGCCGCAAGCCGCCCGAAGAGTCGCTGCTCGTGAAACAGACTCGCACGAGCGGCCGCAATAACTCCGGCAAGATCACGGTGCGCCATCGCGGCGGCGGGCACAAGAAGCATTACCGGCTGATCGACTTCAAGCGGTTGGACAAGGACAACATTCCGGCGAAGGTGGCCGCGATCGAATACGATCCGAATCGTTCGGCTCGCATCGCGCTCTTGCACTACGCCGACGGCGAGAAGCGTTACATTCTTGCCCCGGACGGACTGAAGGCTGGCGAGACGTTGCAGAGCGGTCCGGACGCCGAACCGCGACTGGGCAACTGCCTGCCGCTCAAGAAGATTCCGACCGGCATGCAGATTCACAACATCGAAATGCAGCCGGGCCGCGGCGGCCAAATGTGCCGGTCCGCCGGCGCGTACGCGACGCTGACCGCGCGCGAAGGACGCTGGGCACAGCTCACGCTGCCGTCCGGTGAAATCCGCCGCATCCCGGCCGAATGCCGCGCGACGATCGGCATGATCGGCAACCCGGATCACATGAACATTCGGCTCGGCAAGGCCGGCCGTCGTCGCTGGATGGGTTGGCGGCCGAGCGTGCGCGGCACGGCGATGAACCCAGCCGATCATCCGCTGGGCGGCGGCGAGGGCCGCACGAAGGGTGGCCGGCATCCGTGCGGTCCGACCGGCGTGCTCTCCAAGGGTGGCAAGACGCGGCGCCGCCGCAAGCCGTCGAACAAGGCAATTATCCGCCGTCGCCGCTCGCGTCGTTATGGCCTCGGCATCTTGGGATAAACACATGGGACGTTCGCTTAAAAAGGGTCCGTTCGTCGATGAGAAGCTGCTCCGCAAGGTGGAGCGAGCGCGGCAGGTCGGCGATCGTGAACCGATCAAGACGTGGTGTCGCTCGTGTACGATCGTGCCGGAATTCATTGGCCACAACTTTTTGATTCACAACGGGCGGTCGTTCATCAAGCTGTTTGTGACGGAAGATATGGTCGGCCACAAGCTCGGCGAGTTTTCTCCGACGCGCGTGTTCCGCGGGCACGGCGGCCGATCGTCGAAGGAGGTCGCGGCGCCCGGCGGAGCGCCCGCCGCTGCGGCGGCGAAGGGATAAATGGCTCGCACAAAACATAACGCGGGGTGGAGCAGTGGTAGCTCGCCAGGCTCATAACCTGGAGGTCGTGGGTTCAAATCCCACCCCCGCAACTTGACAGAGATCAGAGGTCGGAAGTCAGCGCGGTAGTTGAGCAAGAGATCCAAAGGAGCGACTTTGATCTCGGTTTGATCGGAGAGTTGGTTATGCCGTACATTGCCAAACATCGCTACGCACCGATGTCGTCGAAGAAGATTCATCCGGTGGCGAAGTTGATTCGCGGAAAGTCGGTCGATCAGGCGCTCGAGACGCTGCGCTACATGCCGAACCGCGGCGCGCGGCTGCTTGAAAAGGTCATCAAGAGCGCGCAGGCGAACGCCGAGGATCGTGGCTTCCGGCACCCGGAAGAGCTGATGATCCAGGACGTGCGCATCGACCATGCGGGCATGATGAAGCGGATCATGGCGGGCTGCCGCGGCCAGGCCCATGTGCTCGAACTGCGGAGTTGCCATATTTCCGTGAAGCTCGAAGACCCGGACGTGGTGTTCGGCACGAAGGAAGTAGACGAGGACGAGGGCGAGAAGTAATCAGCCGACAGACCGGCGGGGGCGTTCCCGCGGCGGTTCGGCATTGGCGGCGTTGTTGAGGTCGCTCGATGGGACAAAAGGTCAATCCAATCGGTTTCCGCATCGGCGTGATGGAGGACTGGAACTCGCGCTGGTACGCATCCAAACACGAGTTTTCAAGCTTGCTGGTCGAGGACCAGAAGATTCGCAAATACATTCACGCGAAACACGGATTCGCCGGAATTCCAAAGGTTGAAATTGAGCGGACACGCGACGAAGTGAAGGTGATCCTGCACGCGGCCCGGCCCGGCATCATCATCGGTCGCAAAGGGCAGGAAGTCGAAAAACTGCAGGAAGAGTTGCAACGACTAACGCAGCGGCGCATCAACATCAAGATTGAAGAAGTGAACCGGCCGGAGATTAACGGCCAGCTCGTCGCTGAAGACATCGCGGAGCAGCTTGAGAAGCGGGCGAGTTTCCGGCGTGCGATGAAGAAATCGCTCGAACAAACGATGGAGGCGGGCGCGAAGGGGATCAAGATTCAACTGTCCGGGCGGCTCGGCGGCTCGGAAATGTCGCGGCAAGAGAAGGCGCTGTCCGGTTCCGTGCCGCTGCAGACCCTGCGATCGAAAATCAGCTACGGGTTCACCGAAGCGAAGACGGCGCAGGGGCACATTGGCGTGAAAGTGTGGATCAACCAAGGCGATTATTTGACTGACGAGGAAGCTGGCGATGGCCCTGATGCCAAAGCGCGTCAAGTTCCGAAAAAACCAGCGGGGAAGAGTCCGGGGTAACGCGACGCGCGGAAACACGGTGGAGTTCGGCGAGTACGGGTTGCAGTCGCTGGAGCCGGCATGGCTCAATGCGAAGTGCATTGAGGCCAGCCGCGTGACCGCGAGCCACTACGTGCGCGGCGAGGGACGACTGTACATCCGCGTCTTTCCGTCGAAGTCGGTCACGGGCCGGCCGCCGGAAACGCGCATGGGCAAGGGCAAGGGCGAGCCGGTGTTCTGGGCGGCCGTGATCAAGCCGGGTACGGTCCTGTTCGAACTGTCCGGCGTGCCGGAAGACACGGCCCGGCTGTGCTTCTCGCGCATCGCCCACAAGCTGCCGTTCCGGTGCCGCTTCGTGAAGCGGCGCCCGACGCTGTAATCGAAGCGGGTTGAAACATGAGCAAACCTGAAGAATTGCGTGGCATGAGCGACGAACAGCTCGGATTGACGTTGCGCGAAACGGTCGATCATTTGTTCCGACTGCGCTTTCAGTCCGAAACGGAGAAAGTCGAGGCCCCGAGCGAAATCAACAAGGCCCGGCGCGAGGTTGCCCGGATCAAAACGATTCAACGTGAACGCGAACTGAAGACCGCGAACGCCCAGTAAGGACGAGTCGAGCGATGGCGAGCGAACGTGGAGTGCGAAGAACGCTGGTCGGCACCGTGACCAGCGACAAGATGAACAAAACGCGGCGCGTCGAGGTCGAGCGCCTGGTGCGTCACGAGCAATACGGCAAGATCATGCGCCGTCGCACGGTCTGCCACGCGCACGACGAGACCAACGATTCGCACATTGGCGACAAGGTCGAGATCATGGAAACGCGTCCGATCTCGAAGACTAAAACCTGGCGCGTGTTGCGGGTGCTCGCGCGCGGCGTCGCGCCGGTCGCGGTGGAAGGCATGCCGGAAGGAACATGACCGATGATTCAGCAGCAAACGTATCTCGACGTGGCCGATAACACGGGCGCCAAGGAGATCATGTGCTTCAAGGTGCTGGGCGGCACGCGTCGCCGCGTCGCCGGACTGGGCGACATCATCGTGGCCAGCGTGAAGAAGGCGATCCCGGGCGGCGAGGTCAAGCAGGGCGACATCGTGAAGGCCGTCGTGGTGCGTTGCCGGGCCAACACGCGGCGCGACGACGGCAGCTACGTTCGATTCGACTCGAACGCGGCCGTGATCATCGATGCCGAGAACAATCCGCGCGGCACGCGCATCTTTGGCGCGGTCGCCCGCGAACTGCGTGAACGAAATTTCATGAAAATCGTCAGCCTGGCGGCTGAAGTGGTTTAACTAGATTTGACCGAGGGCTGCAATGCACGTTCGGCGCGACGACTTGGTGGAAGTCATCACCGGCGACGACAAGGGCACGAAGGACCGCCGCAAGACGGCCCGCGTGCTGCGCGTGTCCCCCGCGACGAACAAGGTCGTGGTCGAAGGCGTCAACCGCGTGTACAAGCACGTGCGGCCGAGCCGCCAAAACATGCAGGGCGGGCGGCTCGCCAAGGAAATGGCGGTCGACGCATCGAACGTGTTGCTCGTTTGCCCGACTTGTGCCCGCGGCGTTCGCGTCGGTCACCGATTCGGCCCGGACGGCGCGAAGGAACGATTCTGCAAGAAGTGCGGCGGCAGTTTGGGCACGGTCAGTCCCGCCCGCGCGGCCCACGCCAAGAAATAACACACGGCGACAACGGCGTCGCCGCCAAGGTGAGTTATGTCACGACTGCAAGAACGATTCTCCAACGAGATTGCCCCGCGACTTGCCGAAAAGCTCGGCCGCAAGAACCGGTTGTCGCTGCCACGCTTGCACAAGATCGTGGTCGACATGGGAGTCGGCCGCACCACGCAGGACAAGACGATCCTCGAAGAGGTCGTCGGTCACTTGGCCCAGATCGCCGGCCAGAAGCCGGTGACGACGAAGGCCAAGAAGGCGGTCAGCGGATTCCGGTTGCGCGAGGGCATGGCCATCGGAGCGAAAGTCACGCTGCGTGGCCGCCGCATGTACGAGTTCATGGACCGGCTGATTTCGATCGCCTTGCCGCGCATCCGCGACTTTCGCGGACTGAACCCGAATAGCTTCGACGGCAACGGAAACTACACGATGGGCGTGAACGAGCAGGTGATCTTTCCGGAAGTGGACGCCGACAAAGTGCATCACACGCAAGGCATGCACATCACGTTCGTGACCACGACCGACAAGGACGACGAAGCCCGCGAGTTGCTCCGGGAATTCGGCATGCCGTTCCGGACTGGAACCCAGCCAACGTAGCGTAGGTCAGGCTTTAGCCTGACAGTTTGTAATCCGTGTCAGGCTAATACCTGACGCACGAGTGGCGAGGAAGCGACAAGGCGATGGCCCCGAAAGCAAAACGACTCAAAGCGGAAATGAAGCCGAAGTTCTCCTCGCGCATCGTGTATCGCTGCAAGATGTGCGGCCGGTCGCGAGCCGTGTACCGCAAGTTCGGGGCGTGCCGCATCTGCTTCCGCAATCTGGCCTTGGCCGGCATGATTCCCGGAGTGAGAAAGGCGAGCTGGTAAGAACTGGAGTAGCGCGACATGATGACCGACCCAATTGCTGACATGCTCACGCAGATTCGGAACGCGATCCGGATCGAGCGGCCGGCGGCCGAGTTTGGCGCGTCGAAGCTCAAGGCCGGCGTGTGCCAGGTGCTCAAAGACGAAGGTTACATTTGGGACTGGCACATGGTGGACGGCACGCCGCGGGCCGCGATCCGCGTTGATTTGAAGTACGGGCCGCAGGGCGAACGAGTGATTCAGCGGATCGACCGCGTGAGCAAGCCGGGCTGCCGCGTCTACCTCAAGTACAAAGAATTGAAACCGGTGCTCGACGGCATGGGCATCCGCGTCGTGAGCACGAGCAAGGGCGTAATGAGTGACCGCCAGGCCCGGGCACGCAAACTGGGCGGCGAGATCATTTGCAAGGTCTGGTAGGAAGAGCGAGCGATGTCGCGGATTGGAAAACAACCGGTCGTCGTCCCCAAGAGCGTCACCGTGAACCTCGCCGACGGCGAGATCAAGGTGAAAGGCCCCAAGGGCGAACTTGAGTTTCGATTTCATCCGGCAATGACCGTCGCGTTCGATTCGGGCGAAGGCAAGATCAGCGTGACTCGCCCGAACAACGAGCGGCTCAACCGGTCGCTGCACGGCCTGACGCGCAATCTGATCGCGAACATGATCAAGGGCGTGTCCGATGGATTCTCGAAAACGCTCGAGGTCGTCGGCATCGGCTACCAGGCGAGCTTGAAGGGCAATGTGCTCAACGTCGCCGTCGGCTGGGCGAACCCGCTGGTATTCGAAGCGCCGCCGGGCATCACCATTGAGGTCCCCGACCCGACGCACATCGTGATCAAGGGCGCGGACAAGCAACTCGTCGGCCAGGTGGCGGCCGACATTCGCAAGCAGCGCAAGCCGGAACCGTACAAGGGCAAGGGGATTCGTTATCAGGGCGAGCAAGTTCGGCGCAAGGCCGGCAAGGCGTTCGCGGGTGGAGCAGCATCCTAATGTTCGATCAAACAACCAAGCGGATTCAGCAACATCGGCGGCAGCTTCGTGTGCGCAAGCGGCTGCACGGTACGTCGGAGCGTCCGCGGCTCGCCGTGTTCCGCAGCGTCAAACACATTTACGCTCAGATCATCGACGATTCCGCTGGAAAGACGATTGTCGCGGCGAGTACGGCCGAGCCAGACGTCCGTTCTCAGGTGAAGTCGGGCGGTAACAAGCAGGCCGCGGAGCTGGTCGGCAAGGTGCTGGGCGAGCGAGCGGTCGGCAAAGGCATCAGCCGCGTGGCGTTCGACCGGCGTCATTACAAATATCATGGCCGAGTTCAGGCGTTGGCCGACGCGGCCCGCAAGGCGGGGCTGCAGTTCTAGCCCGCGAGAGTTTTTGCAGGATTGATTTGCCGTGGCAAGACACAGAGGTCGTTCCGAAGATTCGAAGAAGTCGTCGGACGGACACGCCGAAACGGTCGTGAAGATCCGTCGCTGCGCGGCGGTCGTGAAGGGCGGCCGGCGATTCAGCTTCAACGCGCTCGTAGTCGTCGGCGATCGCCAAGGCCGAGTCGGCTGGGGCTACGGCAAGGCGAACGAAGTGCCGCCAGCCGTCGAAAAGGCCGTGAAGGACGGACAGCGACGTATGAAGAAAGTGTCGCTCAAGGGGACGACCATTCCGCATCGCGTGATTGGCAGGTTCGGCGCGGCGCGAGTCATCTTGCTGCCCGCGGCGCCCGGCACGGGCGTTATTGCCGGCGCGAGCGTGCGAGCGGTCGTCGAGGCGGCGGGAATCCACAACATCCTCACGAAGGCGTACGGTTCGAGCAACCCGATCAATCTGGTCAAGGCCACGCTGAACGCGCTGGAGCAGCTCCGCACGGCCGAAGAAGTGCAACGACTGCGAGGAGTGCCGCTCTAATGGACCTCAAGCAAGTACACGAAGGAGTTCATCGCCGCCGGACGAAGAAGCGGGTCGGCCGCGGGCCGGGTTCCGGGCACGGCAAGACTGCGTCGCGCGGCATGAAGGGCCAGAAGAGCCGGGCAGGCGCTGAGAAACCGCACTTGATGTTCGAAGGTGGTCAGATGAAGGTCGCGCGGCGCGTGCCGAAACGCGGATTCAACAATCAATGGGCCAAGAGCCAATTCATCGTGAACGTGTCCGATTTGAACGCCAAGTTTCAAGACGGCGACACCGTGGACCCGCAGTCGCTGCGCGATCGCGGCCTGACGCGCGGCAAAGCGGACGGAGTCAAGATCTTGGGCGACGGCGAACTGACGAAAAAGTTGACCGTGAAGGCCCACAAGTTCAGCGAATCGGCCCGTGCGAAGATCACGGCCGCGGGCGGGACCGTCGAGACTTTGTGACGCCGCACCTCTGATGGACCACGCGTCTCCGACGCGGCTCGGATTGGTCTTGCCCTGCGGGCATACGATCGCGGACGATCGGAAAACCAACTCGACAGCGGAGTAGGTAGCCAATGGAAAAAATCGCGACCCTGTTCAAAGTCCCGGAACTTCGTCAGAAGATCCTGATCACGCTGATGTTCCTGGTAATCTTCCGCGTGGGCACGTGGATTCCTCTGCCCATCGTCGATCAGGAGAGCATGGTGCGCTGGGCAAAAGGGCTGCAAGGTTCCGCGCAAGGTAAGCTGTTCGGATACGTCGCCATGTTCGCGGGCATCAACGACATGTCGAACAGCACGATCTTTGGATTGGGGATCATGCCGTACATTTCGGCGTCGATCATCTTCCAGCTCTTGGCCGCCGTCGTGCCGACGCTCGAAAAGCTCATGAAAGAGGGCGAGAGCGGCCGCAAGAAGATCAACGAGTACACACGCTACGCCACCGTCGTGCTCACGTTCTTTCAGAGTATTTTCTGGGTGAACTACCTGATGAGCCCGGGCGGCGCGAACTCCGTGCCGGACGAATTGCGCTGGAGCGATCCCGTCAACGGCATCCACTTGATGCCCGGTATCGTATCGGTGTTCATCATGACCGCCGGCACGATCTTCCTGATGTGGATCGGCGAACAGATTGACGAATTCGGCATCGGCAACGGCATCAGCCTGATCATCATGTCGGGCATCTGCTCCCGCTTGCCGATGGCGATCTACAAATTCTTCCGCGACTTTTCGCCGGAGTTGGCGGCGGGCGGCGGCAAGTACGGTCTCGACAAGGCTCTCATCCTGGCCTTCTTTTTCGTCGCCGTGATAGTCGGCGTGATCGCGATCACGCAGAGCCAGCGGCGGATTCCCACGCAATCGGCAAAGCACGTGCGCGGTCGCCGCGTGTTCGGCGGCACCCGGCATTACCTGCCGCTCAAGGTGAACCAAGCGGGCGTGATGCCGATCATCTTCGCGTCCAGCCTGCTCATGTTTCCAGGCATCCTGCTGGGTGCTCTGCGAAGAGTGCCTCTCATGAGCGAGTGGTGGTGGCTGGAGGCGTTGCACACGTCGTTTAATCGTTTTGGTTACGTGTACAACGTCTGCTACGTGCTCATGATTTATTTCTTCTGCTACTTCTGGACGGCGATCACGTTTAACCCGAAGGACATGGCGACGAACCTCAAAGATTACGGCAGCTTCATTCCGGGCTACCGGCCGGGCCGGCGCACGGCGGAGTACCTGGAAAAAGTGATGTTGCGAATTACCTACGTCGGCTCGGCATTCCTGGCCCTCGTCGCGATCTTACCGACGCTTGTGACCGAGGCGCTCGCGGTGGACCCGACGATCGCGAGCTTTTTCGGCGGCACCGGCCTGTTGATCGTGGTCAGCGTGGCGCTCGACCTGGTGCAAAAGATCGACAGCCATCTCGTGATGAGGAACTACGCTGGATTGCTGGAAAAGGGTTAGTGCTCCGGCGTTCGTCGATCGATAGGTAGCCGTACGGCCCGGCGCGGGCCGTGACGCTTTGGATGTGGAATCGTGTGAGTTCGTTTCCCACCGATTGTTTCGGCCCGAACCAAATGCGACTGGTCTTCATGGGACCGCCTGGGGCCGGCAAAGGAACTCAGGCGAAACGGCTCTGTGACAGCCTCCGAATCGCGCACGTCTCGACGGGCGACATGATTCGGGAGCGAATCCGAGCCGGCACGCCGGTGGGGCTGAAGGTGCAGCCGTTCGTGGAGAGTGGCGGGCTGGTGCCGGATCCGATCATGGTCGATCTGGTTTCGGAGCGGCTCGCCGAGCCGGATTGTGCGACCGGGTTTCTGCTGGACGGCTTTCCGCGCACGCAGCCGCAGGCCGAGTCGCTCACGCGATCGCTCGCGAAGTTGGGCAGGCAGCTCAAAGCGGTGATCGTGCTTGAAGTGCCAGACGACGAGGTCGTGGGGCGACTGAGCGGCCGGCGCACTTGCACGAACCCGAACTGCCAGGCGAACTACCACATGCACACGATTCGGCCACGCGAAGTGGGCAAGTGTGATCGTTGCGGACACCCGTTGGTGCAGCGGCCGGACGACCGGCCCGAGGCGATCCGCACTCGACTCGAAAACTACCATCGCCAGACAGAGGAAGTTGCGAAATACTATCATGACACCGGACTGGTGCGGCGTGTTGTGGGAGTTGGCAGCGTGGATGAAGTTCATCAACGTATTCGCGACGTGATCGATGCGACAGGGCGATAAGGCGTGATTGTTTTAAAGTCACCCCGCGAAATCGGACTGATCCGAGAGGCGGGAAAAGTTGTGTCCGAGGCGCTGGCGCGCGTGCGCGAGGTGGCGGTTCCTGGCGCACGCACGGTGGAGTTGGACCGCGCCGCGGCCGAAGTGTTTCAGAGGTACGGCGCGGTGCCGCTGTTCAAAGGCGTGAAAAACGGCCGCAATAAGCCGCCGTTCCCGGCCTCGGTGTGCGTGTCGATCAACGAGCAAGTCGTGCACGGCATTCCCGGCGAACGACGGCTCCGCGAAGGCGACATCGTCAGCGCCGATACCGGCTGCCGGCTGAACGGCTGGTGCGCGGACGCCGCCGTCACGGTCGGCATCGGTCAAGTGACCCCGGACGTGCAGCGGCTCTTGTCCGTGACGCACGAGACGCTGGCGATTGCGATCCGCGAGATGTGCCGCGAGCGGAAATGGTCGCAGGTCGCGGCGATCATCGAAGACTACGTTCACTCGCACGGCTACAGCCTTGTGGAAAAATTCGTCGGACACGGCATCGGCCGCGATATGCACGAGGAGCCGCAGGTGCCGAACTTCGTGAGCAAGGCGCTCCTCAAAAATGACTTTTGGCTCGAAGAGGGACTGGTCGTCGCGATTGAGCCGATGGTCAACGTCGGGACCAAAGACGTGCGCGTGCTCAAAGACCAGTGGACCGTGGAGACTAAGGACCGGCGGCTCAGCGCGCACGTCGAGCACACGGTGGCGATCACGGCGAACGGCCCGCAGATACTGACGCTGCCGGAAGCACAGACATTGAACGCCGCATGCCCGTCTGCTTATAATCTGCCGCTTCGCGACTGAGCGAGCGATGAGACCCGAAAGATCGAGGCCACCATGAAAGTTCGTTCCAGCATTCGCCGGCTCTGTGAGAACTGCAAGGTCGTGCGGCGGCGCGGCAAGCTGTACGTGATCTGCACGAACCCGCGTCACAAGCAACGGCAAGGCTAGTTCCTGCCGAGCACAGGAGATCTTTGATGCCACGTTTGTTGGGCGTTGATATTCCGGCTGAAAAACAGGCGAGGATCTCGTTGCGCTATTTGTACGGCATCGGACCGACCACGGCGCTGGAAATCTGCCGCAAGGCGCAGGTGTCGCCGTTCATCAAGGCCAAGGACCTGACGGACGACGAGTTGGCGAAGATTGCCGCGATCCTCGAGCGCGAGTACGTGATCGAAGGTTATTTGCGGCGGCAAGTGCAGCAGAACGTGGCGCGGCTGCGCGAAATCGGTTGCTACCGCGGCGTCCGGCATCGCCGCGGGTTGCCGGTCCGCGGCCAGCGCACGCGCACCAACGCGCGGACGCGCAAGGGGCCACGCAAAACGGTCGCGGGCAAGAAGGGCGTCAAGGAACTCCGAGGATAGTCCAAGAGGATTCGATCTGTGGCCAAGGCAAAACGACGCAAGGTTCGACGCAACGTTTCGCGCGGCATCGCACACATTAAGGCGACGTTCAACAACACCACCGTGACGATCACCGACACGAACGGCGATACGCTCTGTTGGGCGTCGGCCGGCACGGTCGGATTCAAGGGCAGCCGCAAGAGCACGCCGTTCGCCGCGCAGCGGGCGGCGGAAACCGCGGCCGCTGCGGCCCAAAAATACGGCGTCAAGGAAGTCGACGTGCGAGTCAAAGGTCCCGGCTCCGGCCGCGAATCGGCTATCACCGCGCTGCAGTCCGCCGGCATCGCCGTGCGTGCGATCGAGGACGTAACGCCGCTGCCGCACAACGGCTGCCGGCCGCCGAAACGGCGCCGCGTCTGAGTTGAATGCGTGGAGCGGTGTCGCAAGATTGTGGTGAGCTTGAACGTTGTGATTTGTTCGAGACTTGAATTCTGAGATTTGAGATTTAACCAAATGGCACGCCATACGGACTCAGTTTGCAGACTCTGTCGCCGCGAGGGCATGAAGCTGTTCCTCAAGAGCACGCGGTGCGATTCGCCCAAGTGCGCGTTCGAGCGCCGCGACTATCCGCCCGGCATGCACCAGTGGAAGAAGGGCAAGCCCAGCTCGTACGGCATTCGCTTGCGCGAGAAGCAGAAACTCAAGCGCTACTACGGCGTGCTCGAGCGTCAGTTTCGGCGGCTCTTCGAAATCGCCGGCCGCGCGCCCGGCAACACGGGCGACGCGCTCTTGTCGCTGCTGGAACGACGGCTCGACAACATCGTCTGCCGGCTCGGCATGGCCCGCAGCCGCGCTCAGGCCCGGCAGCTCATTACGCACGGCCACATTCTCGTGAACCGCCGCCGCGTCGACATTCCGAGTTACCTCGTTACGATCGGCGACACGGTCTCGGTCAAGAATCGGCCGCGCAGCGTCGGCATGGTCAAGCTGCGCTACGAAGGATCGACGCCGACCATCCCCGACTTTCTGGAGCTGGTCGGCACCGACCCACCGGAAGGCCGCGTCACGCGTCTGCCCGGCGGGACCGACGTCTCGGTGCCCGTGCAGGTCCAGCTCGTCGTGGAAATGTTGTCCAAGTAAGTGCAACGACTGTCTGAATGCGTCGAACACGAAACGGGGGGTGCTGCCCTTCACCTTGCAGGGCTTCGACCCGTCCCACCCGATACACGATTCCTTGCGGAGGCTTTCGCCTATGCGAATTCGATGGCGTGGTTTGGAACTGCCGAACCGAGTCTTGGTGGAGCGCGAGTCGCTGACCGACACGTTCGGCAAGTTCATCGCCGAGCCGTTCCAACGCGGCTTCGGCGTCACCGTGGGCAACAGCCTGCGGCGCATCTTGCTGTCCAGCCTTGAAGGCAGCGCGATTACCAAAGTGAAAATCCAGGGAGTGCACCACGAGTTCAGCACGATTCCGGGCGTCGTCGAGGACGTGACCGACATCGTGCTGAATCTGAAGGGCGTCGTCGTCAAGAATCACTCGGATCAAACGAAGGTGCTGCGCATCGACCGCCACGAACGCGGCGTCGTGACGGCACAAGACATCATCACCGACGAATCGGTTGAGATCATCAACCCGGAACACATCATCGCCACGCTCACCGACGACGTGCCATTGGTCGTGGAGTTGACGGTGGAAAACGGCCGCGGTTACGAGCCGGTGAGTGAACGGGTTGAGCCGGAGCAGCAGGAGATCGGGATCATTCCGATGGACGCGATCTTCTCGCCCGTGCACCGCGTCGAATACCACGTGGAAGACACACGCGTCGGCCAGAAGGTGAACTACGACAAGCTCACGCTGTCGATTTGGACCGACGGGACGGTCGGCCCCGAACTGGCGATTGTGGAGGCGTCGAAAATCCTCCGCAAGCACCTGAACCCGTTCGTGCAGTACTTCGAGGCCGGCCCGGAGATGCCGATCGAAGAAAAGCCGACGCGGCTGTTCGAGCCGGAGCATCGCGACGCGGAACTCGAAGCGAAGCTGAACATGAGCCTCGCCGAACTAGAACTCTCCGTCCGCGCCACAAACTGCCTCGAAGTCGAAGGTATCACGACCGTGCGCGATCTGTGCAATCGCTCCGAAGAGCAATTGCTGCAAGTGCGAAACTTCGGCGAAACGACGCTCAAGGAAGTTCGGGCCAAGCTCAAGGAGATCGGCCTCGATCTGGGCTGCCTCGTGCCCGAGAGCTAGCACGCCGGTCGGAGTTGAACTGCGAGTTTTTGAAGCGGGCCGCGCCCGCTTTATCAAAGAATGGCACGCCGGCGATTCGCCGAGCTTTGAAAAGCGGCACAACGATGAGACATCGAAAACGCGGACGGAAACTGGGTCGAAACGCCTCGCATCGCAAGGCGATGTTTCGCAACATGGCCAACTCGCTCTTTGAGCACGAGAGCATCGTGACCACGGTCGCGAAGGCCAAGGAGTTGCGGCCATTTGCCGAGAAGTGCATCACGACCGCGCGGCGCGGCGCCGCCGCCAACGTCGAGGCCAAGCAACTGCGCGAGAAGGCCGCGGACCACGACAAGCGCGCCCGCGAACTGCTCGAACAAGCAAACAAGTCCGACAAGGATTCCGAGAAGGCGAAGAAGGCGCTCGCTGACCGCCGCAAGGTGATCGAAGAGCGGCACGGCCTGCTCGCCGATTGGCGTCGCGCGGTCGCTCCGGTTCTGCACGCGCGGCGGCAACTCATGCGGCGGCTCGGCAATCACAAGCTGCAAGATCGCAAGGAGCACGATACGATCGTGCAAAAACTCATCGACGTCATCGGCCCGCGTTTCATCGACCGGCCGGGCGGCTACACGCGAATCCTCAAAATGACCAAACGCCGGCTCGGCGACGCCGGTCCGACCGCGCTCATCGCGCTCGTCAGCACGGACGACGCCCCGATCCGAAAGCGGAAAGCGGCCGAGGAACCGGGAAAAAAGGGCAAGAAGGCCGGCGACAAGGAGTAACGCTCCGCCGAGCAACTGGCTTGGACGGATTCCGCTGACCGATCTCAAGAGGGGCCTCGAACAGTCGCAACGCTGCTGAGCCCCCCTTCCTTATCTTCGCGATCATCGTTCCCGCGAGCGTCACCGATGCCGAACGATCCGAATTGCATCTTTTGCAAAATCGTGGCGGGCCGGATTCCGTGCGCAAAGGTCCACGAAACCGAGTCGGCCGTCGCGTTCCTCGATATCGCTCCGATCGCGCCGGGCCACACGCTGCTTGTGCCCAAAGATCACCACGCGACGCTCGCCGAGATTCCCGGCGATGTGCTCGCGAAGGCCCTCGCTGACCTGCCGCGTCTCGCTCGCGCCGTGCTGCAGGCCACGGGAGCGACCGGCCTCAACGTCGTCCAGAACAACGGACGCGAAGCCGGTCAACTCGTCGCGCACATTCACTTTCACCTGATCCCTCGCGCGGCCGGCGACTCGATCCACGTTCACTGGCCGCACGGCAAGTATGAAGGCACGGCAATGGACGACCTGTGCTCGCGCATCGCGGCCGCACTATGATTGCTCGAACACCACGTCCCAGACCTGCACTGCACCGAGCCCCTTCAACTCGACCGTCCGCGGGTTATCGAGCCGGAATGCAAATAGGTGGGCGACAAGTAGCCCAGTAATCTGCGCGGGCGATGGGTCCGCCGCTGCCGGTCAGGACGCCGAGCTGCGTCGCCTGGACCCCTTCCGCCAACCAGGAGCTGAATGATACCGTCCCACTGCTATTCAACGAAGAAAGGGTTGTGACGAGCAAATCGCTGGTGGGACCGACGGGATTCTCCGTGGCAATCGTGGCGAGAGCACCGCTATTGCTCGTGAGGATGGCTTCGCCTCCGGCGTCAAGGCCTGCTGCGAAGGGGTAGTGGTACAGTTTGGCGAGCGGGGGCTGTGAAGCCCCTGATTCTTCGCCGACTATCAGGGGGCTGACGCCCCCCGCTCGCCGATCTGTACCACTACCGGCGATTCAGTGGTGGCGTTTGGCGGGACGGCGACCGGCGGGGCGACGAGTTCAGGGTGGCCGATCGCCGTGTCGTACGCCTGCAACGGCTCGCCGGACACGTTTTGACCGGCCGCCGGCGCTTCGAGAAGCGGACCGAACGGCTTGATGAGAAGCTCCAGGCCGCGCTGAACGTGACCCGGAACGACCGAAATCGGGACGGATGCCTTTGATCTGGCCCCGCAACTGACTCAAATGGCGACTTATCATCCTGATAATGGCTGGAGAGCGTGATAAATTACCCAGATTAACTCTTTGGCCACTTCCAACGGATTTTTGATCGAATCCAACTGCCAAAATGGTATTTTGATACCTGGAGATGACGACCAAACACCTGGAGATGGCTTACAAACACCTGGATGTGCCGACCAAAGCGTTGGATGCGTCGTCCCACGATGCCATTATGGCAGCCAACGGCCTGGATTTGGCCACTCAGGCGCCGGAGGCGGTTACCCAAGGGTTGGCGACGGGTAACCAGGCTTCGGAGGCGTGGACCCAGGTGTTGGGGACGGGTAGCAAGGCGCCGGAGGCGGGTGCCCAGGGATTGGCGATGAGTGACCAAGCGTCGGAGGCGGCGACGCCCGGTTTGGTAGTTGTACAGATCGGCGAGCGGGGGGCGTCAGCCCCCTGATAGTCGGCGAAGAATCAGGGGCTTCACAGTCGTCGCAGCCGTAGAGATGGATGCGCTTCCGAGTGTCGGCCTTCACGAATTCTTGTCGTCGATCGGCGTCAGCGGGATTTTCAACTCGCAGGTCCAGACTTTCTTCTCCGCGTCGATCTTCGTGGCGTGCTCCCAGCCGGAGTTCCACGCGAAATCGACCTTCTTTTGCGAAAAGGGACGCAGCTCATGTTGTCGCCTTTCGGGCCTTTACTTCGGCCTTCTTTGGGCGACCGAGACGCCAAATGGCCGCGGCATCGGCTGGGCGTGGCCGTTGAGTTTGACGGTGCGGCAGTAGAGGAAGTATTTGCCTGGTTCGAGGCTCTTGAGTTGTTTTGACCAGTGAGCGAGCGAATATCGTTGGGCCAGAAGAAATGAGGATGCTTCGGGATGCGTCCAACAATTTCGGGGAGAATCGGCGTCAGTTGACGGAACTCGTGAATGCGCGTTGATGCGAGTGTAAGAATTCGCGTACCTCGATTTTGCAATATTCACTAGACTGATCGTTCCGCTGAAGGTCGGGGATCACGCTGAATCCTTCTGCTCCCGACGGCGGCGACCACTGTGTCCGGAGAGAATTGAGATGGCTTCGAGCGGCGAACGGTCGGGTGCCGAGATCACGAAAGAGGCGAGCCGGCAACTGCGCGGCACGATCGCCGACGAGTTGGCCAAGGACTCGGACCACTTCGCTAAGGCTGACGCGTCGCTCCTGAAGTTTCACGGCACTTACCAGCAAGACGACCGCGAGGCCCGCAAAAACCGCAAGCCCGGCGAGAACAAGTCCGTGCGGGCCTACATGTTCATGGTCCGCTCGAAGATTCCCGGCGGCAAGATCACCGCGCAGCAGTTTCTGGCCGAGTTGGACTTGGCCGAGCGATTCTGCAACGGCACGTTGCGCATCACGACGCGACAAGGACTGCAGCTTCACGGCATTCTCAAGGAAAACCTCTGGCAGACAATTCACGACATCAACGGTTGCTTGCTCTCAACGCTTGGCGCCTGCGGCGACGTGAACCGCAACGTGATGTGCTGCCCCGCCCCGCATCACGGCGGCGGCGTTCATGACCGGCTACAAACAATTGCCGATCGAATCGCGGCCCACCTCGCGCCGCACACGCGGGCCTATCATGAGATTTGGATCGACGGCGAGCGGCTCGAAGACCTGCCGGGTCTTGGTACGGCGGCCGAGGAGCCGATCTACGGCGCGGTCTACCTGCCGCGCAAGTTCAAGATCGGCATTGGCCTCCCAGACGATAACTGCATTGACATCTACGCGAATGACCTCGGCTTCCTTGCCATCGTCGAGCGTGGCGCGCTGATCGGCTTCAACGTGCTTGTCGGCGGTGGCATGGGGATGTATCCGGCCAAGAAGGAAACCTATGCGGCGCTTGCCAAGCGACTCGGTTTCATCGGCGTGGACGAGGTGATCGACGTCGCGACCGCGGTCGTCGGCGTGCAGCGTGACTTCGGCCGGCGCGACGACCGCCACCAGGCGCGGCTCAAGTACCTCGTCAACAATTGGGGCATTGAAAAGTTCAAGGCCAAGGTCGAAGAGTATCTCGGCCGGCCGATCGCCGAGCCGCATCCAGCCGATGTCACCGGCCTCGACGATCACCTCGGCTGGCACGAACAGGGGAACGGGCGATTCTACCTCGGCGTCAACATCGAGAACGGCCGCATTCAGGATTCCGGTGGCGTCAACTCGAAATCCGCACTGCGAAAGCTCTACGAGCGCTTCGGCCCGCTCGGCATGAACGGCCGTCTCACGCCGCTACAGAGCATCCTGCTCACGGACGTGCAATCCGACTGGCGCGGAGAGATCGACCGAACGCTGCGCGAGCACGGCGTGTTGCCGCACACGGAGATTTCCAACACCCTTCGCTACTCGATGGCCTGCCCGGCCGTGCCGACTTGCGGACTGGCCATCACCGAAAGCGAACGCGCGTTGCCCGGGGTCATCGACTCGCTCGAAGTCGAACTCGCGAAGCTCGGACTCGCCGCCGAACAGTTTTCGATTCACATGACCGGCTGCCCGAATGGCTGCGCGCGGCCGTACAACTGCGACATTGGCTTGGTGGGCAAATCTGTCAACAAGTACACGATCTACGTCGGCGGCAACCTCATCGGCACGCGGCTAAGCTTCATCTACAAAGACCTCGTGCCGGCCGATGAACTCGTGCGCGAATTGCTGCCGCCCTTCGTCTACTTCAAGGCGAACCGCGAAGCGGGTGAGTCATTCGGCGACTTCTGCACGCGAACTGGCAAGGACGAGTTGGAGCGATTCGCTGAAAAGTTTCGCGAGCAGACCGGCACGCAGGCGGCGTGAATCAATCGGCCAGCCCCGCTCACGGTTGCGGCTGTCCTCGCAGACCCAACTCCGCGGCGATTCCCTTCATCGCGTCGATCACGAATTGAATGTGCTCGGTCAGATCGACGCCGAGGTCCGCGGCGCCGCGCGTGATGTCGTCGCGGTTCACGTTGGCGGCGAAGCTCTTTTGTTTCATCTTCTTCTTGACGCTCGATGCTTCGAGGTCGGTGATGCCGCTGGGCCGCACCAGCGCCGCGGCGGTGATCAGGCCAGCCAGTTCGTCGCACGCGTACAGCGCCTTGTCCATCAAGTGAATTCGCGGGCAGTCGGTCAGATAGTCGGCGTGCGACTTGATCGAGTAGATCACGTCGTCGGGGTAGCCGCGTTCGCGGAGGACTTCCGCGCCTTTGAGCGGATGTTCCGGCGGCGTGGGCCAGCGTTCGTAATCGAAGTCGTGGAGCAGGCCGACGACGCCCCACTTTTCTTCGTCATCGCCGAACTTCCGGGCATACGCCCGCATCGCCGCCTCGACCGCCATCATGTGTTTCACGAGGCTTTCGTTTTTCGTGTACTCGCAAACCAGGGCAAACGCGTCGGCGCGATTCATCTCGGCTCCAGATTCCGTGTGGTTCGGCGGGGAACAGCGATAAACTAGCAGGCGGCGTAAGGTCGGTCAAAGTGTTCGACCGTTGGACTACTACGTGCTGCCTACTTCTGGCCAGCGACAACCTCAGGTATAGTTGCGGCGGCGAATGACGAACAGCAGTCGCCGAGGAACGAAGCCGTGAACCAGATTCGCGAAACGTCGAGCATGGACGAAGCGGCCCGCGTACTCGCGGCGGCGAATTCAATCGCCGTGCTCGCCGGCGCGGGCGTTTCGGCGGAGAGTGGCGTGCCGACGTTTCGCGGGGCCGGCGGGCTGTGGAAAAACACGCGAGCCGAAGATGTGGCGACGCCGAAAGCGTTCCAGCGCGATCCGGCGTTCGTCTGGGAATTCTACAATTATCGTCGCGACTTGCTGGCAAGCGTGCAACCGAACGCGGGACACGTCGCGCTGGCGGAACTCGAAAAACAGACACAACGCTTTTCGCTAATTACGCAAAACGTGGACGGCCTTCATCAAAAGGCCGGCAGCCGGCGCGTCTACGAAGTGCACGGAAATATCTGGCGCGTGCGGTGTACGCAATGCGGCCGCGAAGAGGACAAGACCGGCGTGCGGCTGGCGGAATTACCGCGCTGCGAATCGTGTGGCGGGCTGCTCCGGCCGGGCGTCGTGTGGTTCGGCGAGTCGCTGCCAATTGACGTGTGGCAGCAAGCGGAGCTTGCCGCGCGGGATTGCGATTGCTTGCTCGTCGTGGGCACGAGTGCGCAGGTGCACCCGGCTGCCGGCCTCGCTTGGCTCGCCAGGCAGTCGGGATTGCAGGTAATCGAGATCAACATTGAACCGACGTCGGCGAGCGAGGTCGCGACGCTCGGCCTGTACGGACCGTCCGGTGAAATCCTGCCGATGCTCGTCGCACGCCGTGCAGAATTGGTCGGCGAGAGCAAGCATGAAACGGCATGATTGGAAAGGAAACCACGGCGGTGAGCGCGAAGATTATTGACGGCACGAAGATTTCCGAGGCGATGCGCGAGGAGATTGCCGAGCGAGCGCGGCAATTTTTTGACGACGCCGGGTTGAAGCCGGGTTTGGCGGCCGTGCTCGTCGGCGAAGATTCAGCCAGCCAAGTTTACGTCCGAAACAAACGGCGGGCGTGCGAAAAAACCGGACTCGCCAGCACGCTGCACAGGCTGGACGCGAGCACCTCTGGATCGCAGTTGCTGGAACTCATCGCGACGTTGAACGCCGACCGGTCGGTGCACGGCATCCTCGTTCAGTTGCCACTGCCGAAGCAGATCCGCGAAGACGAAATAGTGGACGCGGTCGATCCGCTGAAAGACGTGGACGGATTCGGTCCGGTAAATTTGGGGCTGCTGGCGGCCGGCCGGCCGCGGTTCTTGCCTTGTACGCCGCACGGAGTCCAGCAGATGCTCGCGCGCAGCGACATCGCGATCGAGGGCCGGCACGTCGCGATCGTTGGCCGAAGTAACATCGTCGGCAAACCGCTCAGCTTGATCCTGCTGCAGAAAGCTCGCGGCGCGAACGCCACGGTCACCGTCTGCCACAGTCGCACGGCGGACATCGGCGCGATCACGCGCCAGGCCGATATCGTCGTCGTGGCGATCGGCCAGGCGCGATTTCTCAAGGCCGACATGGTTCGACCGACTGCCACGGTGATCGACGTCGGCATCAACCGCGTGGACGGCACGCTCGTGGGCGACGTCGATTTCGAGCCGGTGAGCCAGATCGCGGGCGCAATCAGTCCCGTGCCTGGCGGCGTGGGTCCGATGACGATTACGATGCTGTTGCACAACACGGTCGAGGCCGCACGGTTGCAGCACGCTCACTTGACCATCTCGGAGTCGTCCCATGGCTGACAAATCCGACCAATCTGACGAAGCCAAAAAAACGAAGAAGCCCAAGCCCGGCATCTCGCTGGCCCCCCTCTATCTCGCGGCAGCGCTGGCCGTCTGCTACCTCGTGCTCACGCGCATGGTGCCGGCAATGCACACCGTGACCGAGCAGAAACCCGGGCAGGACGCGGCGCCGACGGGCTGGCTCGCTGTGTCACTCGATCTCTCCGACTTCGTTCGATCGCACTCGGTAACGACGATTGTGGCGTTTTCATTTCTGGCACTCGCCGGTTTCGCGCTGCCGATCATTTTTCGTCCTGCTCGTTTTTTGGTTTGGTTCGCGGCGCTCGCCTTCTTTCTGCTCGACGTGGCTCTCGCCGCCGGCGGCTACTTGCAAATGATTCTGAAACTGATCGACGAGGCCAACAAAGTCGGCGGCTGACCGCTTGCCGCATTGACGACGTGGCGGGTTTGGCATAAAGTTGCCGCTCGACGGGCGCGGAGAACTGTTGGCGCATTCGACGGACCCTATCGGCAATCGATTCCCTGGAATTCCTGGCCGTCAAGCCTCGGATCGTGCCACGGGGCGGCCATTGGTGAGGTGATCTCATGAGCGTCGGTGGCGGATCGGCAGAGACAGCCTATCGCACGGACCGCAGCCGTGACTGGCCGAGCATTCGGCAGTTTTCCGTGTTTCTGGAAAACCGCGTCGGCCAGTTGCTCGACGTCGTGCGGCGGTTCGAGAAAACCAAGGTGCGGATCGTCGCGCTGTCGATCATTGACTCGGCCGATTGCGCGATTGTGCGGTTCGTCTTGAGCCACCCGGAGCAAGGCCGCGAGATTCTTGAGCGGGCCGGGCTGGCCATTGCGGAGAGCGACCTGGTCGCGGTCGAACTGCCGAGCACGGAGCAGCCGCTCGTCGAGATTTGCTCGGCGCTGCTGCAGGCCGAGATCAACATTCATTATGCTTACCCGATGATGATTCACCCGCACGGCCGCGCGGCCATCGCGCTGCACGTGGACAACCACGAAGCGGCCGTGGATACGCTCAAGCGAATCAACTTCAACGTCCTCACCGAGGCCGACCTCACGTCGTCGTTTTGATCGCGTCGGCTTCCAATCTCCGCCTCGCTTTGGGAGAGGGCCGGGGTGAGGGCTTTTTGACGAAGTATCCTCACGATGGACTACACCCTTTTTGCCAAAGCGATCGCGTTCGCGTGCGAGCAACACCGAGGCCAGAAGCGCAGCGAGGCTGACGGTGAAATCGACTACGTCGTGCATCCGATTCGCGTCGCCGAGCACGTGCGCCAATTGGCCGGAGTCAATGACGTCGAAATCCTTTGCGCCGCGGTCCTGCACGACACGATCGAAGATTCTGGCACGCGCTACGACGAACTCGCTGCCGCGTTCGGCGACCGCGTCGCACAGATCGTTGCCGAACTCACCAACGACAGCCGGCTGCCGAAAAAAGCACGTCACGAAGACATGATTCGCCGTCTGGCAACCGCCTCGCGCGAAGCCAAGCTCATCAAGCTCGCCGACCGTTACGATAACCTGCGCTGCGCCTCGGCCGCCAACGCTGACTCCGGCAAGCGCGACCGAATGCTGAGCGAAACGCCGATCATGCTCGCATCCATGCAGGGAGTCTGCCCCGCGTTGGCCGCGGCGATCGAGGCGGAGATGGAAAAGTTGCGAGTGTAAAATGGAGTAGCGGTACGCAACTCCAGCTCAGTTTCATCCGATCTTTGCCCGCAGCGTTTCCAGCAATTTCACCGCCGCGCCGATATCGGCCTTTTGGCGAACGGGATCGTGGGCGATCTCGCGTTCGATCGTGAGCGGGCCGGCGTAGCCAATGTCTTTGAGCGTGCGGAGGTAGGATTCCATGCCGACGTCGCCGTCGCCGAGCGGGACTTCCTGGCCCCATTCTTGGCCGGGGTTCTTCGCCCACTTGCCGTCTTTGCAGTGGACCGATCGCACGTGCTTGCCGACTTTTTTCAGGGCCTCGATTGGATTGCCGGTTCCATAGAGGATCATGTTGGCCGGGTCGAAGTTGATGAAGAGGTTGTCGCGCCCGACGGTGTGGATGAATTGGAGCAGGCCGTCGGCGGTCTCTTGGCCCGTCTCGAGGTGAAGGGCTTGTCCGTTCTTCTTCAAGTAGTCACAGACGTCTTGCGCGACGGCGACAATTTGGCCGAAGAGCGGGTCGGACGTGTCGTGCGGCACGAAGCCGATGTGCAGGCCGACGCAACTGAGGCCCATGAGCTTGGCGAAGTCGGCGATCTCCTTGAGTTCCTTCGTTCGCGCGGCCCGCGTGTCGGGCGGCACGAGGCCGACGGTCCGTTTCACGGTCGGGATGTCGGCGTAGCTTTCTCCCTCGAAGCCGCCGAACATGCAGGTGATGGTGATGCCGGCCGCCCTACAGCGGTCGAGGAACACCCGCGCGGTTTCCGCGGTGCGGGCCGACTGCGACGGCGTGTGCAACTGAGCGGTCGGCACGTCGAGTTCCTGAGCGACTTCCATCTTCACGCCGAGTCCGGCGTCCAGCGACATGAACACTCCGATCGGCCAATGGCTCATGATTTAGCTCCTGGTGCGAAAGCTCTGAACAAATCAAGTCACGAGTAGTTTACAACGCGGCCGCGCTGCTGCAAGATACCACTCATGGAGAACCGACAGCGAACCGCGGCCGATTTTGAACAATTCCCGCCGAACATGCCGATGGACGAGACGGACCGAAGTCTGCGTGCCTACGTCAGTCGCATCCCGGCCGAGAAACTCGCCGTGTATCGGCGCGAATGGAGCGACGACGAGCTGGTGGCGTGGGACGGCAACTTTCGCTCCGACGGTTGCCTGATGCTTGTCTGTTGCGAGCGCGACGTGGATGTCGCCGAGTTTCGCCGTGTGCTCGAAGCGTTTCTGGAGTTTCGCAAAACTTCTGGTGACGCGATTTGACGAAACTGGTACAAGCCCCGCCCCAACTCAGCGGAACGAGGCAATCGGAACTGGAATCCTGTCCGCCGCTGAGCGACCCATTCTGAGTCAGGAGGACTTTATGCGAACCGTGTTGTTTTTGGCGTTGTGCGTGGGCGTGCTGGCGGCGCTGGGCATCGTGCACTTTCAGAAGCGCGGCGACCAGGTGGACGTGTCGATCGACACCGGCAAGCTCGAAGACAGGGCCGAGGATTTCGTCGACGCCGTGAAGGACGCGATCAGCGACGAAGACGAATCGCGCGACATGACGACCGTGGACGGTGCGGTCGAGTCGGTCGAGGACAAGGCCCGCGATGTGTTTGATGACGTGGCCGACGCCGTCGAAGACCGCGTGCGCGACGCGCGGCGGCGGGTTCAATAGCCTGGTCGCGGCGATTGTCCCTGCGCGAAAATGACAAGTCCGAAGGTGTTAATAACAGCCCGGCTGCATCCCGCAGCCGGGCTGTTTTCCATTATCCCGCACCGCTCTTTCCTGCTTCATTGCCGCGGCGGTGGCTATCCAACCGTCTCAGGAATAAATCAACTCCGAGCACAATCAGTACTCGCAGACCTTGCTGTGGACCTCGAACGGCTTGCGCACCGATTTTGGCCCGGTTGCATGGTGGCAACTGAGGCACAGGTCCGACGCAGCGAGCCGGCGATGGGCTGCCGCGGATTGGCCGTGGACCGTGGGGTGAATGGAGTGGCAATTCAGACAGGTGACGTCGGTCTTGTCTCGCTCGATGACGTCGCGTGCATTTTGATAGACGTGCCGGTCGATGGGATTCAGTTGCGGATTGTCCGCCAGCGCGAAGTCCACGACAAAGTCGCGGAATAGATCGCCACCGGCCACGAAGTTGTTCGGAAACGGCAGGCCGGTTGTTTTGGACCGCCCGCCTCGCAGGTGGCACTGGCCGCAAATCGAAATGACCACGCGTGGCGGATCCTTGCGCGCCTTGGCCAGCAACATCAGCGCCGCGTCTTTCGTGTGGTCAAGCGTCGCGGCGCCGTGGCAGACGTAGCAGTCGAGCGATACGGCGGCAAATGACATTGTCCGCGAGTCGAGTTGCGTCGTGTGGCAGCCCGCGCACGACTCGCCAAACTTCATCGCGTCCCACCGCGGCTCCGCGTCGTGCAGCCACTTGCCAGGAATATCGAGCTTCGGCGGAATGATCTCCGCGGAGAGCAAATCGAGCTTGCCGTAGCCGGCGCCCTTCTTGAGAAGCCGCATGCGGATTTTGTGTCCCAGCACAAACTCCACGCGATCGACGAACGGCGCGAGTGCTGCGTGCGACTTCATTGCCTGCCTGATTTCCGACTCCAATTCCAGCGGGCGAATCGTGTGATTGTGCCAGGTTTCTTGCCACTGCCGGCTCCCTTCTCGGCCATGGCAAAACAGGCACTCGTCGCCCGTGATAAACTCTGGTAGCGCTGGATCGTCATTACAGGTCGCGAGCGCCTCCCGCGACCGGTCGTGCACTTCCAATCCTCCGGTCCGTCGCATCGCCGCACTGGCAGCGACGACGCTGAGCAGCACGACGAGAATCGTGTGAGGTCGGTTCCAAGACCACAAGTTGAAACTCCACCGCCGCATCGAAGTTCTCCCGATCGTCATGAGGCCGCGCGTCATCTTACCCTAGCGAGGCAACGCACGCAGAAAGTCGCTTCGCGTGCCTTGTTCGGGCCGCGAGAGCTTATCAAAATGGACGCCGCTCGCGCTGATGCCGTGCCCGTACTTGTGAGCATTGCAGCGAAGATCGAGTTGCCTACCGGTCTCGTTCGTTGCGATCGTGCGGAATCCGATACGACCTCGCGAGCGGCAATCCGAAATCCCCATGAACCGAAGAGAACTCCTCCATGAACTGCACCGCTCTGGCCGTCGCCGTCGCGCTGTCGTCGAGTCCCCAATCCGATCCAATCGAACTCCGAAAGGGCGACCACATCTGCATTATCGGCAATACGCTCGCCGAGCGGATGCAGCATTTCGGGTGGCTCGAGACTCTGATCCACGCGCGGTTCCCGCAACACGAATTGGTGTTTCGCAACCTCGGCTATTCGGGCGACGAGATCGGCGGCTACACCGACAAGCCGGACCCGAACCGCCGCATGCGCTCGATGGACTTCGGCACCGCCGACCAGTGGCTCGCCGGATCCGCGCCGGTGCCGCAGCCGGGAAAGCTATCGAAACGCGACGAAGGCAAGGTGCGAACGAATCGCTTTGAGCTGACCAACACGAAAGCCGACGTGATCTTCGCGTTCTTCGGCTACAACGAATCGTTCGCTGGCGAGGCCGGACTGCCGAAGTTCAAGCAGGACATCGAAGCGTTCATCAAGCACGCGCGGTCGCAGAAGTACAACGGAAAATCGGCCCCGCGGCTCGTTCTGTTTTCGCCGACACCGCATGAATTCATCAACGATCCAAACTTGCCCAGCAGAGAGACCGTCGCTGCATCAAACGTGCGGCTGAAGGCGTACTCGAAGGCGATGGCGGACGTCGCGAAGTCAAATGGTGTGCTTTGCATTGACTTACTTGATCATACGGTGCTCACGCGAATACGCAGAGGGGACCAGCTAGGCGAACCGCGATCAAAGCCCTCGCGGACGACGGTTGACGGCATTCGATTCACGATTGATGGCATTCATCTCAACGAAATCGGCGATCAATACGTCGCCCTTGCGATCGGCAGTTCCCTTTTCACAAAAGAGCCGTTCACGGAGCCGAACGCCGAACAGCTTGAGAAGCTCCGCGCCGCCGTCAACGACAAGAACTTCTACTGGTTTAACCGCCATCGTGTGACCGACGGCTATTCGACCTACGGCGACCGCGCGTTCCTCAAATTCTCCGAAGGCGCCGGCGGCTACGGCGACGGGTTGTCGAACTACTCGGTCGGCCAGCGAGAACTCGAAGTGCTCGACGTGATGACCGCGAACCGCGACAAGGTCGTGTGGGCCGCGGCGCAGGGCAAGGAGCTCAAGCCCGACGACAGCAACCTCCCCGAATTCATCGCCGTCACTTCAAACAAGCCCGGCCCGCTGCCCGGCGGCAAGCACGAATTCTTGAGCGGCGTGGAAGAACTCAGCAAGCTTACGGTCGCGAAGGGTATGAAGGTCTCGCTGTTCGCCGACGAGAGTATGTTTCCCGAACTCGTCGAGCCGGTGCAGATGGCGTTCGATACGCGGGGCCGGCTCTGGGTCGCCGCGTGGCGAACGTATCCGCACTGGAAACCGACCGAGCCGATGGACGATAAGTTGCTCATACTCGAAGACACCGACAGCGACGGCCGCGCCGACAAATGCACTACGTTTGCTGGCGACATTCACAACCCGACCGGCTTCGAATTCTGGAATGGCGGCGTGCTCGTCGCGCAGGGGCCGGACCTGCTCTTCCTCAAAGACACGGACGGCGACGACAAGTACGACGTTAAAGAGCGAATCCTGCACGGCCTCGACACCGCCGACACGCATCACACGTCGAACAGCTTCACGTTCGATCCCGGCGGGGCGCTCTATTTCCAGGAGGGCACATTCCACCAAACGCAGGTCGAGACGCCGTGGGGACCGCCGGTCCGCTGCGCGAACGCGGGCGTGTACCGGTTCGAGCCGCGCACGCGGAAGTTCGACACCTACGTCTCGTTCGGATTCGCGAACCCGCACGGGCACGTGTGGGATCGCTGGGGCCAAGACATCGTGCATGACGGCACCGGCGCGAATCCGTTCCACGGGGCGCTATTCTCGGGGCACCTCGATTTCCCGGCGAAGCACAATCGTCCGCCGCAGGTTTACCAACAACGCACGCGGCCGTGCTCGGGCACCGAGATTCTCTCCAGCCGCCACTTTCCACCGGAGCTGCAAGACACGCTCCTGGTCGCCAACGTGATTGGCGTGCAGGGAGTTCTTCTCTATCGCATCTCGGATCACGAATCGAGTTTCGTCGGCGCGGAGATTGAGCCGCTCGTGCTGTCGTCGGACGAAAAGTTCCGCCCAGCGGACATTGAAGTCGCCCCGGACGGCTCGATCTACTTCACCGACTGGCACAATCCGATCATCGGCCACATGCAGCACAACCTCCGCGACCCGAACCGTGACCGCGAGCACGGCCGCGTGTACCGAATCACTTGCGAAGGCCGGCCGCTCGTGACGCCGCCGAAAATCGCGGGCGAGCCGATCGCGAAACTGCTCGACGCACTGAAGGAGCCGGAAAACCGCACGCGGCACCGGGCGCGGATCGAACTCTCCGGCCGGCCGACCGCCGACGTGATCGCGGCGACGAACGACTGGATCGGCCGGCTCGACAAGTACGATCCGAACTACGAGCACCACATGCTCGAATCGCTCTGGGTGTTCCAACAGCACAACGTCGTGAACGAAGCGCTTCTGAAACGTGAACTCGGGTCGCCCGAACCGAAGGCCCGCGCCGCCGCCGCGCGCGTGCTCTGCTACTGGCGCGACCGCGTGTCCGACTCCCTCGATCTTCTCAAGAAGCTCGCCGCCGACCCGTACCCGCGCGTGCGGCTCGAATCGGTGCGCGCCGCCAGCTTCTTCACCGAACCCGAAGCGGTCGAAGTCGTGCTCGTCGCCGCCGAGCAGCCGACCGATCAATACATCGACTTCGTGCGCGGTGAAACGATGCGGCAAATCGAACCGGCCTGGAAGAAGGCGATCGCCGACGGCCGACCGCTCGCGGTCACGACCGAGGCCGGCGCGCGGTACCTGCTCCGCACGATGAGCAATGAACAACTGCTCGCGGCGAAAAGAACCCGGGCCGTGTACCTCGAAATGCTCAATCGGTCGGGCCTGCGAGACGAGCACCGGAGCGAAGCGGTGCGCGGGCTGGCGAAGCTCGACGTCAAATCGGAACCGCGCATCGTCATCGACGCGATCAAGTCGCTCGACGAACGCCGCGACTCCGCCGACGTTAGCGTCGTGTTCGATCTCGTGCGGCAGCTCACCGGCCGCCGCGGCAACGAACTTGCCGCCGCGCGCGGGGAACTCGAAAAACTCGCCACGTCCGCGAAGCAGCCGGTCTTCCGTCAGATCGGCTTCGTCGCACTCATGACCGTGGACGGCAACGCCGACAAAGCGTGGAGGCTCGCGACAAGTTCCGTCCCCGCGCTGGTCGATTTCACCAGCGCCGTGCCGCTCATTTCCGACGCCGGCCTCCGCGCGAGTCTGTATCCGAAGCTCGAGCCACTCTTGAGTGAACTTCCCGCACCGCTCGCCGCGAAGGCCGGCGCGGCGAGAGGCAGCTATGGGCGTTACGTGCGCATCGAATTGCCCGGCGACAAACGCACGCTGACGCTCGCCGAGGTCGAAGTCGCCAGCGACGGCCGCAATGTCGCGCGGCAAGGCAAAGCATCGCAATCGACCACCGCGCACGGCGGCGACGCCGCGCGGGCGATCGACGGCAAAAAGGGCGGTTCGTTCGGCGACGCCGGCCAAACGCACACCGCCGAGAACAGCAAGAGTCCCTGGTGGGAACTTGACCTCGGCGAAGAACTGCCAATCGAATCCGTCTCCGTCTTCAATCGCAGCGACGGCGATCTTGGCAAACGGCTCGACGGCTTCACGCTCAAGGTGCTCGACGCGGCCCGCAACGAAATCTTCAAGCGAGAAAAGATCGCCGCTCCGGCCGCGAAGGCCGACTTCGCGCTCGAAGGCGGCGGCCCGGCTGGACTCGTTCGCCGCGCGGCCATGAACGCGCTCGTCTCCGTGCGCGGCCAGGAAGTGAAGTCGTTTGCGTCGCTGTCGAAGTTCGTCCGCGACGACACCGACCGCCTCGCGGCGATCCGCGCGATCCAGCGCATCCCGCGCACCGCGTGGCCGAAGGAAGGCGCCCGGCCGCTCATCGACGTGCTCGTCGCCAGCGTGAAAAAAATCCCGGCCACCGACCGCACGTCGCCCGCCACGCTCGACACGCTCGAATTTGCCGACGCCCTCGCGACGTTGCTGCCGCCCGATCAGGCGAAAAAAGTCCGCGCAGAACTCGGCGAACTCGGCGTGCGCGTGATCCGCGTCGGAACGCTCTTCGAACGCATGGCGTTCGACAAGGACGTGCTCGTCGTCCGAGCGGGCAAGCCGGTCGAATTCATTTTCGAGAATACCGACCTGATGCCGCACAACTTCGTCATCACGCAACCCGGCTCGCTCGAACAAATCGGCCAGCAAGCCGAGGCCACGGCGACTGATCCGTCCGCAGCCGCTCGCAACTACGTGCCGCCGTCCAACAAAGTGCTTCTCGCCAGCCGGCTACTCCAGCCACGCGAGGTCGAAAAACTCAGCTTCACCGCGCCGTCGCAGCCGGGCGTTTACCCGTACGTCTGCACCTACCCCGGCCACTGGCGTCGCATGTTCGGCGCTCTCTATGTCGTTGAAAACCTCGACGACTATCTCGCGGACCCGGAAGGCTACATCGCCGCGAACCCGCTCCCTTTCAAGGACGAACTTCTCAAAGACCGCCGCCCGCGCACCGAATGGACCTTCGCCGACCTCGCTTCCGTTGCCGAGCAACTCACGAAGTCCGCCTCGGCCACGACCGGCCACCCGGCCGCGAGCGACCACCACGCGCCGTCGTTCTCGAACGGCAAGCACCTCTTCGAGGTCGCGTCCTGCGTCGCCTGCCACAAGCTAAACGGCGTCGGCAATGAATTCGGCCCGGACATCGCGAAGCTCGACGCGAAACTCACGCCGGCCGACATCCTCCGCGAACTGATCGAACCGTCATTGAAGATCAACGAGAAGTACCAGACCTACATCTTCGAAACGCAGGCCGGCAAAGTCCTCAATGGAATCATCCTCGAAGAATCCGCGACCGCCGTGAAGATCATCGAGAACCCGCTCGCGAAGGCCGAGCCGATCACTTTGAAACCCTCCGACATTGCCGACCGCAAGAAAATGCCGCAGTCGATCATGCCCAAAGGCATGCTCGACAAACTCACGCGCGACGAGATCCTCGAACTCATCGCCTACGTCGCCGCGCGCGGCGACAAGGGCTCTCCGATCTTCGGTGGCGAACACAAGCACGGCGCAAATCGTTAGGTTCTGAACTCGAAAGCAATTCTCGATGCTCGCTTGACACGACACCGGCCGACTGGCAATCATATCGTCGTCTTGTAGCAGTGCCGTCAGTTTCGCCGACCCAATTCCGAAACGGCGTGAACGGTCTGAAATTGGAAACGACTCTCTCTACGAGCTTACTCGTGTTCCGAATACTCAATTGAATCCGGGGGCCAACATGATCCGCGCTCTCGCATCGTGCGTCGCCGAATCCGTCAGTCGCCGGTTCCGTTCAATTGGGTATCCCACAGGCCGCTCGGTCGTCCGGTCCAAGAAACATGAAGGTTCGATTCCGGTAGTGGAAGAACTGGAACGCAAGCAGACGATCACGGATGCGATCGTGCCGATTGCAACCGGTATGCAGGCCGCCGGCTTGATGGGAACGCGGTCGATCGCGGGCGCGCTGGAGACGAATCTCGCCGACATCGCCATAGCGGACGGTGCGCGGTTGGCGACCAGAACCGGTTCCGATGGCCGTCATGATTGGCAGGCTGTACTGCCGAGCGGCTCGTGGACTACACGGGACGAAGCGTCGGCGTTTGGTGGCGTCGGCGGGGATTATCGTCGGTCGTGGTTCGGCACCGACGATTCATCGACGCGCACGGAGACGACCGGCATTGCGAATGACGTTTTCGCGACATCGGTTGTTCTAACGGGTGATGATCCGTTCGGCGCAAGGCTCGATGATTCCCTCGAAGCGCGATCGCACGGCCAGAATCGCGGGTTCGAGTTTGAGCTGTCGGCGGCGGCCGCCGGCGGGGCAAGCACGACGTTCGTCGCGAATGCGGGCACATCTGCGTTCGCGTCAGACCGGGCCGATGATATCCCCGGCTCGGACCCGAAGGCTGCGCGGACCGGGCCGATTCCCGCGCGGCCGGCGCCGCCCGTTCTGCCGCCGATTGTGCTGTCGGCGCGAGCGGCTCGCAATGAAACCGATGCGACCGTGACGGCATCCGGATTCGTGTCGCCGCAGACGAACGCCAACGCGAATGATTCGGCACAAGGCGGTGCGACGGGCGCGTCGCCGGATGCAGCGGCGGGAAATGGTTACGAATCGTCCGCGATCACCACCGCGAGTGCGTCGGGAATTCAGTACGCGGGCGGGCCGCCGAGCCGGGGCTGTGGACCGAAGCACTTTGGCGGTTTTGCACCGCAATCTGCCGACGGGGCGACAAGCAGATTCTCTGGTGCCGGCCCTCAACCCGGAACGCTCAACCCTCAACCCGCAACTCCGCACGGGCCGCCGATCGAGCCGCCGGGCAAATGTCAGTCCGCAATTGCCGATCCGCTTTTTGTGCTCGACTGGAACGACGGCCTGGTGCTGTTCCCCGGCGTGACCGAGTACGAATTCAACCAGACGTGGGTGGACCTGCGGGCGCAGGTTTACGGCGGCATTGTCCAGAGCTATCAGTGGAATCTGAGCCAGGCGCCGGGCGCCAACTTTGTTTCGGGCGCGAACACCTACCGACTGCAATTCATGTGGATGGGCCAGATGGGGTCCACGCAGCGCATCACCGTCACGGCGAATATGGTCGGCGGCGCGCCGCAGGTGCAGACGCTCACGTTTGTTCTGGGCGCGAACTCGTCACCCGGTGGTCCGGGCGGCCCGCCCGGCGGCTCCGGAACGATTTGGCCCACGGTGCTTCAGCCCGATTGGGTGAGTGAACCGCAGGCGCTCCTGGCCGGCGATTCGCACACGCGGCCCTACGGCGTGTCGCTCGCCAGCGGCGGACTGTTCGTCTCGCACGAACTGCCGCCGTACAATCCGGGCGTGCCGCCGGAGCGGCTCGTTTACAACTCCATCGCCGCCGCGCCCAAGCCGATCTTTGTCGAGCACTATCAGATCGACCCGGCTGGCGGAATCCCTGACACCGTGAGTGCCCGCCTCCAATTCAACGGCGCCTGGGGACCGAGCAAATACTACCTGACTGGCGCGCCCGCGAATTTCAACCCGGGCGCCTACCTGCAAATCAGCTTGCAGGCCGACGCGAGCACGCTGCCGACGGGGCGCTTCGATTACACCGTCGAGGTGACCGCGCACTACACCGGCGGCGATGTCACCTCGGCCACGACCGGCAAGGTCAACGTCGTGAATCACAAGGACAGCCGGTTTGGTTCCGGCTGGACTCTCGAACTGGTCGGCGCTCGCACGCCGATTCCCGGCGGCGGAATCGATCCGTACGGCGTGTTCGACCGGCTGCACCCGTTGACCGACGGTATCATCGTGGACCAAGGCGCGGGGAACACGCTCTGGTTCGCCACGCTCGGCGGCGGCTACGCGACGCCGCGCGGCGAGTTCTCCTCGCTCGTACACAACGCCGACGGCACGTTCACCCGCACGTTCAAGGACGGCGTCAAGCAGAATTTCAACGACGACGGATTGCTCACGTCGATCGTCGATCGAAACGGCAACTCGACCGACGCGTTCTACGACAATGAGGTTCCCGCCAATGCGGACAAGCTCCTGGCAGTGCGCGACGCCAACGGCCAGGCGACGACCTTCAGCTACGTGGGCGCCGATTGTCCGACCGGTAAAGTCTGCTCCATCACCGATCCGGCGGGCCGAACTACAACTCTCAAATACACCGGCGACCAGCTCACCTCGCTGACTCTGCCCGACGGCGCGGTGTGGTAGCACACGTACGGCGGCGGCGTCATGAGCACGATGATCGATCCGCGGGGCATCCAGACCGGCTTCGGTTACAATTTCGCCGGCCGCATCGCCACGGTCTCCCGCGCGGATCTCTCAATCGAGCAGTACACGCCGCTCCAGATGGTGGGACTCGTGCCGTCTGGGCAGGGCACGCCCGGCAATCCGGCGCTCGCGGTGCTCTTCGCCGAGGCCACGGCCGACGCCACCGACCCGCGCGGATTTGAATCGCAGTATCGACTCGATTGGTGGGGACTCGGCACGTCCGCGCAGATCACCGATCCGCTCGGCCAGCCCAACCCCGCCGGCCACATGACCGTCGTACACCGCGATTCGTCGTTGCTCGTTACGCAGGTCACGGATCGACTCAGCCGCAACACGATTTACCGCTACGATCTGAACGGCAACGCCACCCGCGTCACCAACCCCGATCTGACGTTTCGCACGTTCGACTACAACCCGCTCAGTCAGGTCGTGCTGGCGACCGACGAACTCAGCCACCAGACGGTTTTCTTTTATGACACGCACGGCAACGCCACGCGCATCCAGCCGCCGATCATCAATGCGGGCGCCGACTACACCTACACCAGCGACGGCCTCGTCGCGTCCGCGACCAACGGCCGCGGCTACACGACCGGTTTCAATTACGACACGCGCGACCGGCTCACGCAGGTGACCTATCCAGATGGCGACGCCGACCCGGCCAACTACCCGAAGACTACGTTCGTGGTTGACGCCGCGTCAAACCCCACGAGCGTCACGGACGAACGCAACTTCACGACGGCGTTCACCTACACCGCCGTTGGCCGGCCCCTCACTGAGACTGACCCGCTCGGCCACACACGGACGTTCAGTTACGACGCCGTCGGGAACCTGACCGGCTCGGCCAACGCGCTCGGCGAGACGACGACCCGCGTCTACAACTCGATGAACCGGCTGGCCGCCGCTTCCGATCCGCTCTCGAACACGATACTTCTTGGCTACGACGCCGACGGTAACCTCACGACCGTGACCGACCCGCTGGGCCGCATCACCACGCAAACCTGGAGCGCCCTCGGCTACCGCTCGGGCGTCACCACGCCGCTGGGCTTCGTCACGACGTTCGCCTTCGACGCCGAAGGCCAACCCACCACCGTCACCGCGCCGCTAAATCGCATCACAACGTACGTCTTCAACAACCGCGGCTGGCTCGCGAACACGACCGATTCGGTCGGCACGACGCGGAGTTTCGGATACGACGCGGTGGGCAATCGCACCAGCGCCAGCGACCCGGTCGGTACCGTGAACATCCAGTACGATGTGATGGACCGGCTCTTTCGCGTGACCGATCAACTCGGAAACGCCACCAGCGTCGGTTACGATGCGGCCAGCAATCGCACTCTGGTCACTGACCCGCTCAGCCACATGACGGCCTACGCTTTCGACCCGCGCGATCGGCTCGTCGCCGTCACCGGCCCTGACCCGGACGACACCGGGCCACTCTTGCCTTCGGTCACGACGTACACGCTCGACGCGACCGGCAACATCGTCCGCGTCACCGACCCGGTGAACAACGTGACGAGTTGGATTTTCGACGTCGCGGGCCGCGTCACGACCGAGACGGACCCGCTCGGCAAGCAGACGCTTTACGGATACAACGCGGCGAGTGAGCAGACGCGCGTCACCGATCGCCGCGGCCAGATTCGCGACTTCGTCTACGACCTGGACGGCCGCAGCACGCAGGAACTCTGGTGCCCGGCCGGCTCGCCCGCGCTCCCCGTCTGCGGCGAAGGACAGGGCGGCAGCACGCCGCCGCGCATTTTCGCGTACACCTATGACGCCGCCGCCCGGCTCATCGCTGTCAACGAACCGGATTCTCGGTACAATTTCACGTACGACGCCGCCGATCGAGTCCTGACCATCGACAACAGCGGGACGCCGAACATGCCGCAACTTTTGCTCACGAACACTTTCGACGTGATCGGCCGTCGCACGCGCGTTGCCGACAACCTCGCCGCGCCCGGCCAGATCGACTTCACCTACGACGCCGCCAGCCGCACGACCTCCGCCGCGATGACCGTGGCCAGCGTCGCCGGCCCAGCCGTCACCTTCAGCTACGACGCCGCCAGCCGCCTGACTTCCCTCTCGCGCATGCAACCCGAATTCCCGCCCGGCATGGAGCCGACCACGGACAGCGCCTTCACCTACGACAACGCCAACCGCCTGACCGCGATCTCGCACAGCTTCCAGCCGTTCATGGGCTCGCCCACCCCGCTCGCGGCCTACTCCTACACCTACAACGCAGCGAACGAACTCATCTCCGAAACGCACGCGGACGGCACGTTCGCGTATTCCTACGATCTGACCGGCCAGCTCACGGGCGTCACCGTCGCCGCCGAATCCGGCCCGTGCACCGACCCCGACGGCCCCGGCCCGCTCCCGTCCCCGTGCGACGAATCCTTCAGCTACGACGTGAACGGCAACCGCACCCTGCCCGGCTACACCACCGGCGCCGGCAACCGCCTCACATCCGACGGCGTCTTTAATTACACGTTCGACGACAACGGCAACACGATTCTCAAATCTCAAATCTCAAATGGCGACAATTGGGAATACACCTGGGATTTCCGCAACCGGCTCACGCGCGTCATCCTGAAAAACTCCGCCGGCACGATCCTTCAGCAATCCGACTTCGTCTACGACGCCTTCGACCGCCGCATCATCAAGACCTCTGACTCCGACGGTCCTGGCCCGCAATCCGCCACGAGCACAGCAACGATCTACGACGGCGCCAGCTTCGCTGCGAACTCCTACATCGACTTCATCGATCCCGACGGTCCCTCTGGCCCTCAACCCTCCACTCTCGACACTCGACGCCTCTTCGGCCCCGCCGTGGACATGCTCCTCGCCCGCCGCGATGCCTCTGGCACCATCGCGTGGTACCTGACCGACCACCTCGGCACCGTCCGCGACCTCGTCGACACCAGCGGCTCAGTTCTCGACCACATCAGCTACTCCGTCTACGGCAAAGTCACGTCCGAATCCAACCCCGCCAACGGTGACCGATTCAAGTTCACGGGCCGCGAATACGATTTCGAGACCGGTCTGTACTACTACCGAGCACGCTACTACGAACCCACCGCCGGAAGATTCCTCAGCGTCGATCCCTTAGGGTTTGCTGCTGGGAACGAGAATCTTTTTGGTTATGTGGACAATTCGCCGCTCGGCTCAGTTGATCCCGACGGAGAACAGGAACGACGTCGGAATGGAACTTCAGAAGGCATCATCACGCACAACCGAACTCTTGAGGGACTGTACAGGGAGACCGCCGGAGGAAACAGTGGTCACATGGATCAAGCACAGACTGCTGGTGGCGTGGGCCAAGCGGTTGTGGACGCGGGCGAGGGATTGATTGTAGATGCTTCGACCCGAGCGGGTGCGGCGCTCGGAGGTGCAGTTGTCATCACTGGGGCCCAAACATTAGCCAGAGGCGGACGGGGCAGGCGACTGTGGGCCGGCATAAGACGCCGCCTGTTCGGCGGTGCCGACGAGGCGGCAGAAGCGGCGGCCCGAGCCAATCCAGCCCACAGTGCGGCACAACTTGAACAGTTGAATGCCTCCTTGCGTGCCCGCATGGGGCGACCGCACACTACGAATCCACGGCTGTCGCACCTTATGGACGAGCTCTACCGCCCGGGCGCGAAATTAGGCAGTGGAAGTACAGCCGCTGCAGTGAGAGAGGAGCTTGCGACGGGCACGAAAGTCGGCGGGAAGCTTCACACAGAAAAGGCCGAAGGCTTCGTCACGGCGATCCAAAAATGGCTCCGGGACAATTCCGCTGCGTCGGCTGCAGACCGCGCCGCCGCAGAGAATGTGCTTAGAGACTTACAGAACGCACTGAATGGAAACTGAGTCATGTCCATCGGCAAACCTGACGCACTTTCGGAACTGGCGCGCGTTCATCGGAAGTTCGGTGCTTCATTAGAAGAATTGCGACTTGCGTGGGGGTCAGAAGATCCTCCGCTCGTATTCGCCATGGCTACACTGGGGCAAACACTTTCGTCAAACATCGAAGATTTCTCTGACGACGAACTGCGGCGCCTCGGCTGCTTTGTCGAATCAATTCTGACTGGGACGGATGAGATTGTGGCGACGGCAATTGCAACCGGATTCCTCGAATCACTTCTTGCCGCGTCGTCGGCTGGAAAGCTGGATTTCGAGACGATCGCTCCACACTTGGGAGTTCATTCAAAACAGTATTGCAAGGCATGGGACACATTTACAGGTTGCCACACACCCGGTCTCGGCGGGGTGGCTGGGGCTGAGTCTTCGAAGCCCCGGCAGGGTGGCTGTGGCGGAGTCGGCGACGCCACGGCCGGGGCTTCGAGGACTCAGCCCCAGCCACCCAGCCGCCAGTGAAGATTCGGGATTGAAACTGTATCCCGAGCATTTGAACGCTGCGCGCGGCAAGGAGCAACCACTGACATGGAACCGAACTCTGCAGATCAACCGCTCAGCCATTGGGTCGCGCTCCTCGCGGACCCGAATCCTTCCGTTCGGGCGGAAGCGAGGCGCAAACTCGAAACAGCAAACGAGGCTGCGATACCTGCTCTTCTAACGGCATTGACCGACGCGAACGAACGCATTCGTAGCGAAGCTGCCTGGATGCTTAGCGAGTACAACACGGGCATAACCGCCGAGGTCATCTCAACGCTTGTTCAGTCATTGAAAGATCCATGCTTTGGTGTTCGCCATTGGATCATCATTGCAATCTCGAATAATCTTACGAAAGACACTGCGCACTATGTTCCACAAATAATTAATATGCTTCGCGACCGTGACGACGGCGTGCGTCGCATTTGCACTTATATGCTACAAGCCATGAGCGCCGAACTCTTGACCGCCCCGGCAGTCGTCGGAGATCGGGCTGTTAAAGTGCCAGCATTCGGGTCGGTTGCGCAACATTCGGAAACTTTGGTTGGAAGTCAATTGCTGCTTGAGGAGCTAATCAGCACGCTCGCGCTGAAGATGGGACATGCTGATTCGTATGAAAGGCGATCCGCGGTAATCTCGCTCGGGCGCTTTGGCACTCGCTCGCTTGGGCAACTCTTCGTTTTCCTAGATGAGTCTGATCACGAAGATCGGATGACTGTGGTAAGCGCGATCAATAGCATCTTGGAGAAGTCCCTGCCCGCTTTGCTCAAGTTGCTCAACGATCCTAACGAAATGGTTCGCCGCGAGTGCCTCATCGGGCTCAAGCAAACGGTCCGGTCTCCGACTCTCATGCTTTCGCATGTCCGGCATCTTCTGAGAGATTCAAGTGCCGATGTCCGATTCCACGCGGTTAGCCTCATCGGAGAGCTCGGGCAGGACGCTCATCCGGCACTCTACGAACTCATCGAGCTCTTGTCGGACGACTCTAATATGGTACGTCATTGGGCTGCGTCAGTAGTCGCGGGTCTCAAACCGAGTGCGGAGAATCGACAGGAAGTCGAAGAAATGTTGCACGAAAAGCTGCAAGATCCGACTCTTGACGAATACGTTCGTGAACAGATAGCGAAAGCGATCGAAGGCCTTGGCGGAGTGGCTGGCGCTGAGTCCTCGAAGCCCCGGCCGTGATGGGACTTCGCCGTGGCGTCTGCGCCGCGGCTGGGTGGCAGGCTCGGATTAGACGCAAAAAAGACTGCCATGAGGGAATTGCGCAGTGCCTGAGTGCGCATAGTTTCTACGAACTGCGGCTGCCAAGCGGAGGCGTGCTCATGCAGGTAGCGAATGGCTTTGCGTGTCGGATGTCTTCGATGACCGGCAGTGTGCGAAATCGCACGCACGATATTCGCTGGATTACAGCCAAATTGACAGGAAAGTAGTCGTTTGACACAAGTTGCTACGGCAAAGCATGTTCCGACGCTGTCGAGACGGTTTCCGACGCTGTAGAGATCATTTCCGACGCTGTAGAGAAGGCTCCCGACGCTGGCGAGAAGGCTTCCGATGGCGGCGAGGAGGCTGGCGACGTTGGCGAGAACGCGAGCGACGTTCGCAAGACGCTTGCCAGGCTGGCGGGATCGTTTTCGACCGGCGCGAGGGGGCCTCCGACGGCCGCGAGCCGGCTTCCCAGCCGCGCGAGAAGGCAGGCGACGTTGGCGAGGATTGGTCCGATATCGGCGAGACGCTTTCGACGGTCGCGAGATCGGCTTCCAAGGGCGCGAGAACGCGTCCGACGACTGCGAAATCGCGTCCGACTGCGGCGAGTAGGCGTCCGACCGCGGCGAGAAGGCGTCTGACCGCGGCGAGAACGCGTCCGACGAGCGTGGGATCGCGATCGACTGCCGCCTGATCGGACCTGATGGAGATGACATTGCGATCGACGAACTAGAGCGAACCGTCGTCCGAGACTCTACCACAGCCATCCAGCCGCATTCGCCGAACTGTAACTTTGGCAGCGAGGACTTCGACGCCCAGGTCGTGGTCACGGCCACGAGTCGTCATCGCGGCGGCGTGAATCTGTTGCTCTCCGACGGCTCGGTCCGATTCGTGAGCGACGCGGTGAATGCCGACGTGTGGAAAGCGCTCGGTTCGATTGCCGGCGGCGAAGCCATTAACGCGAGCCAGTTTTGACGCGCGATTCGCAAGAAGGACTTTGGGGCAGGCTCTTCAGCCTGCCAGTTCTTTGGCGACATTGGCAGGCTGAAAGCCCGCCCCACAACCAACTATGTTCGGTGAAAATCACTTTGGCGCCGCGTAGTCACCGCGCAGGAAGCCGGAGTCGGCCGGCGGGTCGTAGCGGATGTCGAGGTCCGGCGTTTCGATTCGCGTGTGGCCACGGACGCGCGACTCCAAGGCGGCGTCAAGCACGCCGCCCGTGAGCAATGTGCGTTCGACTGGGCAATAGGGCCGACCAGTTGCCATGAACTCCTCGACCTTCGTCGTGAGTGCTTCGAGAAACGCCGCGCCGGGCGGCGGCGGCAAGTAGAAGAGCGTCGAGACGGGCTTCGCCTCGCCGTCAATCCGCGCGGCGATCGTCGTGTCGTCCACGTGGCCGCTGATCGTGAGCACGGTCGCACGGAGGCCGTCGAGATACTCGACGACGAATGCGACCGGGCTGAGCACGAATTTCAGGTTGCCCGTGGCCGGTTTGAAGTGCCGGCAATTCTCGCGAATCTCGCCCACGTTGCGCGACGGGCTGCGCCCGAGCGCGTGTTCAAGCAGTTCCCACGACCAGACGCCGTCGTCGCCCGCCTTCCAGACCGCGTCGCCTTCGAGGCACGTGACGGCCCGCACGCCCTGCTGGCCGCGCAGGCGCCGCTCGACCATGCACTGCATCGCTTCGAGTGAGTGGATGCCGAAGATTTCCAGCTCGCCACGCGATGCGACGAGGGCCTCTTTGATCGGCGTGCCCAGCGGCAGTTCCAACTCCGGCCGCCGCCACGTCACCGGCAGGCTCGAGCCCGCCAGGAGCGGAAAGCCGAGTTGCCGCGCGGTCGCAACCATCTCGCGGGCCTTTGTGCGGTCGTACGAAAGATGTTTATCGCAGAACACCGGCACGCCGCGGCCCGACTTGCGGAACACCTCGACGATCTTCTGAAACAGCTCGTACCGCGGATACTGCTTCTGCCCCTTCTCGTTGTACGGATAGTCGCCGTGCTCGCCGATCAGTAGCACGCCGTCCACCGCGAGCTTGTCGCCGCCGAGCGTGAGTGCACCGGCCGCGTCCGGGTAAATCGTGAAACCGTGTTTCGCGGCGA
>Ga0247727_10002012_pt1 | contig 47038 bp, 35 predicted proteins | sample WisWelCaveWW1625_FD_202498 | JGI IMG/M metagenome (GOLD analysis project Ga0247727, IMG submission 202498) | Biofilm microbial communities from Wishing Well Cave, Virginia, United States - WW16-25 | ecosystem: Environmental > Aquatic > Deep subsurface > Groundwater > Cave microbial mat | place...
GTGCCTTCCAATGAAGCCGACGACGGTGTCGCAACCGGCATCTGGACGGTCAGTCAAACGACGGCATCGGGCGGAAGCGCGGGCGGCCCTGAAATCGTTGCCGACTTCCGATTCCAAGATGGCATCTACGACTACAGCGAGAAGACGTTTCGCGGGTTCCGATACTCGGAAGAGGAGCGGGGCGCCGACGGGCGAATCATCATTCGGGAGTACGCGACGCCCGACGATTCGGCGCTAGGGGCTTTGGTGGTGCCGCTACCACTTCGCCCGATTCGCGTCGCGACCGCCGACAGGGCGACCGTCTTGCGTGAGAGCACGACGGACTGGGCCGCTGTCTCCACCGGAGACGGACGTGCACGGATCCATCCCACGCGCGAAGTCCAATACCGTCACGGCAGCGGTCCGTCGATCACGCTGACGAAGCAGCTGCTGACCTACGACGCTTACAACAATCTCACTTCATGGCGCGTGTCCGGGTTCGGCATCGACGAGCCGACCACCACGACGACGGAGTACACGGCTAGCGGCGACTGCCATGCGTCTCCGACCAAGGAGACCGTCCGCGACGACCTCGGCCGCGTGCTCTCGATCGAGACCCAGACCTACAACAACCAGTGCAACTTGCGGCGAGTACGCGCCCACCTGGCTCCGAGCGGCGCTTTCGTCAACGAAGGACAGCACCCGGCCATCACGCTGCAGGAATTCTTCTACGACAGCCAGATAGACGCGTTTGCGGCTGCGAGCGGCCAGCCTACGCGGATTCAAGACGGCAACGGCAACGAGACGACCATCTACTACAGCTCGGCGAGCGCAGATCACTATGGGCTCTACCCGGCGGTGGTTACCCGCGACGCTGCGCCCGATCACGTGGTGGCGACCACTTACGATCTGGAGCACGGGCTCGTTCGGAGCATCGTGGACCAGAACGGAGCCGAGACGACCTTCGACTACGACGGTATCGGTCGCATCACGGAGGAGGCGCGCCCCCTCGACTCGCTTCCGTACTTGCGAGTCGCGCGAGAGCTAGGGACGACGGACGCGCCGTCCAGGGTAATCCGCAGCGTGCGCGAGTCGGCGAGCGAAGACCGCTACTTGGACGGCTACACCACGAGCGCGGTGTTCAGCGATGGCCTCGGCCGCACCCTCCAAAGCCAGGTCGAGGCCGTGGTTCACGGTGCATACGAGATCACGGTCATCGATAGCGTCGCGTACGACGGCGCGGGGCGAGTTCTCCACCGTGCGTCGCCCGCCAAAGCGACAACGTCGAACGTGCAGCTCTACGCACCGGGCGGAGCCACCGGAACGAGCTACGGCTACGACGCGCTCGACCGCGTCGCAGCGGAGACCAATCCGGACGGGACCGAGCGTCGCACCGCCTACGACGTCCCGCCGGGCTCCACCTTCACGACGGACGAGAACTTCACGCTCTTCGTCGACGGCCTTTGCGCGAGCCGACCGTCGAGCTGCCCCGGTCGCGGCGTGGTGAGCCTCGCGGATTTTGCCGATCAGGTTCTGCAAGAAGAGCTTTACGAAGGGGGCGCGCTCATCCGGCGGACGGAGAACGACTACGATTCTCGTCGCCGTCTCGTTCGCCAGACGACGAGGAGCCCGTCCGGCGCGACGCACAATGCGGTCGTCACCTACGAGTACGACTCCCTCGATCGCCAGACCGCACTGGTCGATCCCGATTCCGGGCGCTGGGAATTCGACTACGACGCCGCCGGCAACAAGATTCACGAGAACGACCCTAAAGCGGGCCAGCATCTCGAGCTGATCTACGACAGCTTCAATCGATTGCGTGTGGTCTGCAGTCGTAGCGGCGACGACTACGTTGGCGGTGTCTGCCCGACCCCGAGTGTCCGCAGCACCTACACCTACGACCTCTTCTCGAACTCCATCGGGCGCCTCAACGTCCAAGCCGGCTACGACGGTAGTGGCGCAAAGACCTTCGAAGCCCAGATGGAGTACGACTTTCGCGGACGGACGATAGAGCAGCGAAATCTCTACTACTCGGGGTTCGGAACGCCGCTTCAGCTCGCGACCGAGCTCGTTTACGACGAATCCGATCACATCGCGTCCGTCGTCTATCCGCCGGACGCCACCGGGTACCGAGAGACGGTCACCTACGCCTACAACTCGGCGGGGCGTCCGATCGCCGCCGAGAGCGATACGGCGCGCTACGTCACCAACGCATCCTACGATCGCTTCGGCCGCGCCGAATACGTGGAGCAGGGTGGCGGCGGTTACCAGCTCTTCGACTACTCGGAGAACGCCGCCGACAACTTTCGCCTCCGGAGCTTGTATGTCGGTCGCGGTCTCGAGGTGCTCCAGCAGCTCGACTATGGCCCCTACGACGCGGCCGGCCGCATTCTCGAAGTCACCGATCGTACTCTACTCGCGCCAGCGCCTCTCGGCGCTCGCTCTTACCCGGGCAACGCGGAGCTGGTCGATGACTGGGTCTACGGGTACGACGGCCTCGGCCGCCTCACTTCTGCAACGCGTGGCTCGCTCAATCTCTCATCCTCCTACGCCTACGATTTTCTCGAGAACATGACCTCCGGAGCAACGTACGACGTCGCGGACGCCGCGGTCACCACGCTCAGCTTCAACCACGACACGAACGGTCAGCCGCATCAGATCGCGACCATGTCGGCGAGCCCGGGTCAATCGGGTGCTCTCGTCATCTACGAAGACGGTGGCGCCAACGCGTCCGGCAACGGCGGCTTACGGTGGCGCCCGGTCGTCGGTGACGACACGTGGCTCTCCGTAGACTACGACTCGCAGCGACGCGTCTCGGCGGTCACCGCCGGCGCCGTAGTCACCGAATCCTACTACGACGCCGATGGCCGACGCCGAGTGCGACTCGTGGACGATCTCGAGTGGACAGTCTTCGACACCTACTACACGTACGACGGCGGCGGGCTAACGCGCCAGATCTGGTTCGACGGTGGAATCGTCGCGCTCTCTCGTACGGAGCCCGGCGAATCCCTCGTATTGTCGAGGGCGTGCAAGCTCAAAGTCAGCGGTGATAAGCGAAAGCTGAGCTGCAGCGCGAAGTCGCGAAACGCCCTCCGCAAACCGGCCGATCACGGCGCGGGCTGGTACTTCTCGCCGAGTGCGAGCATCGACGAAGACGGTGTCACCCTCCCGATCGAAGCCATAGCCTGGTCCCCGCCGGCCGCCACGGAAGAGCGGACCGCACGCTTCACGCTCAATATCGACGGTCGGCGAGTGGGCTGCACCGACATCGTGGCGACCGTCACCGGAGAAGATCGCCAAGACGTGTACTCCGATGCCGGCTTGGGACGAATCCGCGAAAGCGCCACGATCAAGATCGGGCCCTCGACCCCGCTCCACGTCACGATCGACGCGCCGAGCTGCAACGGAAAGAAGATCCGCTTCAGCCTCCAGATCAAGTATTCGGGCGGCGCCACACCGACCCCAAGCCCCGACGAGGTGATCTATCTAGCTCGCGATCGTCTCGACTCGACGATTCTTGCGACGTCCTACTACGGTGAGCCCCGCCAGTACTATCGCTACGGCCCCTACGGCGAGACTGAGGTCTACGACGCCGAAGGAAACGCCGTTGCAACCGGCGGCGAGCTCACCGAGCTCCTCTACACCGGCCAGCGCCGCGACTCGGCGAGCGGCCTCTACTACTACAACGCTCGCTTCTACGACCCCGTCATCGCGCGCTTCCTCACCCACGACCCCGCGCGAGAGCTGATCAACCCTTACGCTTACGTCGCCTGGACGCCGACCAACGCGAACGATCCGACGGGCCAATATGTCGACATCGTCATCGACGTCGCGATCCTGGCTGCAAATATCTACATTACCGCCGGCGCATGGCAGGCCGGCAACGCAACGCTCCTCGACAAAGTCCTCGACGTCGGCGCCCTGACGATCGACGCGGCCGCGACGGTCGCGCCCTTCGTCCCGGCATTTGCCGGAAACATTCGCACGGGTATATACGTCGCCCGTGCCGGCCAAGCCGCTGAGCTCAGCAAGACCGCGAACAAGACGGACGCGCTGCTGGACGGTGGTCAAGCTGCGAAGCGCGAAGCGGGTTCTGTCGACTATGTATTCCGCGGCGACGCTCGTGATCCCAGCACCATTTTTGAAGGAGGATTCAGCGCCAAGGGTTCGAGCACAGATGTATTCGCACATGCACTAGACAACAATCGGCCTCCGAGCGCGTTCGTCTCGACCTCAAAATCGGCAGAGGTTGCGGCAAGCTTTGGCGAGAATGTATATGTATTGAGACCGCGCGGAGGAATCGATGTGAATGCCGTTCTCGGGCCGCGAAGCCCGTTCCCGAACGAGCTCGAAGTAGCCGTTCCGTGGCGGGTCGCTCCGACCGATATCCGTGGTGTGACGCTGCCGGGAAAGGGAGTATCGATTCTGAATCCGGATTGGGTGCCATGAACGACGTCATCTTAGTGAAAGCGCGGCTTGCTGGCGGGACGACTACAGAGTTTCGTTTCGAAGCGTCTCAACGACCGCCGTGGGCCTTGGTCCGGTCCGGCGGAGGTCTGGAAGAGCGAACGGTCGAGGCTCTCGACCTCTTTGATGCGCTGGTGTTCATGCGGCGAGAGCTTGAAGTAAGGGGTATTCAACTGCTTTGCGCGGGGGCTCGCCGCGATGTCTATCCCTCGGGCATGTCTCGAGGCATGGGCGGAGGACGCAAGGCCTACGCTACACGGATAGGATCCCAAGCACTTGGTTGTGATCTTGTCGATATTTTCGACTGCGCAGCACCTGACACTGTCGGGAGTGTCGAAGAGCAGCACGAGTTTCACGCGAAGTGGATCGATTCTTTGCGACGATGACAAGCGACACGGAGACCCCGTTTCCAGCGGAGATTCAGGAAGCGAAACGCAATCCAAACGGTTGGGTCTATCGCATAGCCGGGCAGTTTGGCCCCAACGAGGCCGTACCCCCTGAAGCGATCGTCGGCGCGTGGGCGGTAGACGCGGAAGGGAGAATCTCAGGCATATTTACGAGAAATCCGAATTACGATCCCTCGCGGCACCCTGCTCGAAGGTAGCAGTCTCGAGGTGCGGATCGGCTGGCGTGTGTCAGCTGAGATACCGCGGATGACTGGCCAACAGTGACATGGACAAATTCCACGGACTAGACGCTTTGGCTACTGACTTCGACGATCCGGCTTCGGAAAAACGGAGCCCGCCTGCCAACGGTGGTACCTCGAGTTTGCTCGTGCAGAAGTCGTTGTTGGAGCCTCCGCGAGTAGATTACTCACGAGTGCCGGCGCAGCGTAATTTCAACCAAACCAATCGACGAAGATCAAACCCGGCAGTTTTCGGTGAGTACCGTGAAAATCTGTTAGCAAAAATGGAAATCACTTGCCCAACATGTAGCACTGTAACGAAGATCAAACAGGCGCGGCCGAACCACGCAGGCTTCAGTAATCTCGGGTTTCTGTATTGCGATTCTTGTCCGGCGATTCTTGAATTTCATTCATACAACAAGCACTTCATGGCTCTCGTCGGTGACAAGCACCCGTGGTCATTGAACGCGCTCGAGCGATCACGAGTCGAAGACGGTTTGGCCGGATGCCCAGTCTGCGTGGAGGGTCGCTTTCGCTTTGGTGCGACACCGCGTTGCCCGCGGTGTAAGAGCGCCATCCCGAACTTGCTGCCTGACGAAGAGCACTACGTCGAGATCGGGCCGGTCATTGATGGCGATAAAGAAAAAATCTGGCGCTAGAACCCGACAGGGGTTGATAGAGCTGCGAGGTGAAATCCGTTGTGAATTCACCCGACACTCAACCGTTGGCTGCTCGGCACGTCGCGTTTCTCATATCGGACCACGGATTCCACCTCACGCAACGGTCCCCTGGGTATGCGCAATTCGAGACGAGGACTCTACATCGCCATGTTGTCGTTCGTACTATTCTCGATCGTAGGCCTCGTGCGGCGCCCGCGGCCTGACGCACGATGAACGGCCCCCGCTGCTTTGACATTCTTAAAGTAGTAGTTTAAGAATGTCACATGCGGCATGCGCCTCGTCTCCTTGCCTCGTCGATCATGAAGGCTGCGCAAGGCTTCGGTGCCGTGGTGCTGACCGGCCCGCGGCGGGCGGGGAAGACCTATCTGCTCCGCCACCTCTTTCCCCGAGCGGACTACGTGCTACTCGAGGATCCCGACACGTTGGCGCAGGTACGCGCAGATCCCCGCGGATTTCTGGCCGAGCGTCGGCCACCGGTGATCATCGACGAGATTCAGCACGCCCCGGAATTGTTCCAGTACATTCGGTCGATCCTCGACCGGGCGCCGAGACGTACGGGCCAGTGGATTCTGACGGGATCACAGGAAAGTACGTTGATGCGTGGCGTGACGGAATCGCTCGCAGGTCGCGCCGCCATCTTCAATCTCCTCCCTTTGTCGGTGGCGGAGTCATCGCGGGTGGATCTCTTTCTTGGCGGATATCCCGAAGTCCTCGCGCGACCCCGGCAGCGCGACGCCTGGTTCAGTTCCTACGTGCAGAGCTACCTCGAGCGCGACGTTCGATCCGTCACGGGAGTTCGGGATCTCTCTACCTTTCGCCGCTTCCTCGGACTCGTGGCAAGTCGCCACGGGCAGGTGCTCAACCGTAGCGACATCGCCTCGCCGCTCGGGGTTTCAGTCCCGACGGTGAGTCAATGGCTCTCCGTTCTGGAGGTAACCGGGCAAATTCTCCTGCTTCCGCCTTACTTCGAAAACTTCGGCAAACGCTTGATCAAGTCCCCAAAGCTCTACATCGGAGACAGTGGCCTGGCCTGCTACCTGCTCGGCATCCGTACGCGAGGCGAGTTGGCCAGGTCGCCATTTCGAGGAGCCCTGTTCGAGGGATTCGTCGCTGCCGAGATTGCCAAGGCCCAGCTCAACGCCGGTGGGCGGAAGGAGCTGTACTTCTTTCGCGATCGACCCGGGCTCGAGGTCGACTTTGTCGTGCCAAGAGGCGGGGAGCTATGGCTGGTCGAGGCCAAAGCGGGCGCCACCGTGTTTCCGAAAGATGCTCAGGCGATACGCGCTCTCCTGGCCGGTCGTGGCGGGCCCAAGAAGAAACGAGGGCTCATCGTGTACCAGCCTTCGGCGCGCCGCTCGCAAACGACGGTCGCGGCCGAGAACGTGAAGGCGGTGGATCTTCCAACTCTCGTAGCAGCGCTCAACAACAAGAAAGCCCTGGCCTGACGCCGCCGCTTCTCAGCCGAGCTTCTCAGCCGAGCTTCGCGCCGTGCTCCGCCATGTAGGCTGCCGTCCGCTCGGCAACCTCGGGCGGGATCCAGTCTTCGAGGCGGCGCATCTGCGTTCCGTCGAAGTAGGCGCGACTCTCGCCTTGCATGCGGAAGTCGGGCGCGCCTTTCAATTGATAGATGATCTCCCAGCGCATCCACACGTGGTCGCCGTGGTCTTCGAGGCCGTCGAGCACGATCACCTCGCGACTCGCGAAACGCTTGTCGAGGCCGGCGGTGATGCGCGCAAAGCAGGCAATGAGGATGCACGACCCGCACCTTCGGCTGGTCGCCGATCGTCGTCGCTAGGTAAGCCCACGAGGCTTTCGTTGCGGCCTCACCGGCCGCGGTCAGCAGTGTCTCGTTCTCTTCTCACGTTCTGGGTTCGACATTGCCGATACTCTCCTCGCCGCGGCGCACCGTCTTCATGTCTTCCAGTCGTCGCCCGGCATGATTCGCCGCATGAATTCGTCAAAGAGGGGAACGGTGAACGCGGTGTCACCGTGACTCGGGCTCCAGATCATGCCTTTCGCGATCAACAGCCCTGATATTCGACCTTCAGCCCCTTGGCGAAGCCTGCGAGACCACGGAGCACGCACTCATTGGGTTATTTGGCGAATTACAAGATTTCCATAAACCCCCTAATCTTCATCAAATTCCGCAACTTCGGCCGATTCGGGACGGCAGTTGGGGCTGGTTGCGTAAGGCCATCGGTCCGGCGCCGTCGACCGGCACGACGGGCGTAAGCGGCGCTACGCGCGACACGGCCATTGCTTGCGAGCCGCACTTCATTAGTTATGCACGTCGCTCGGAGGGCGGGGTCATGCTGCGCGTAAGAGAGATCGAGCTACAGGCGAACGGGCTCCGCTTCGTTGTTGAGGAGTACACGGACGGGAAGGCGGCCGACGGTGACGGCGCGCCGGTCGTGCTCTGTCTTCACGGATTTCCGGATCACGCGCGTTCGTTTCGCTACCAAGTCGATCCGCTGGTGGATGCCGGCTATCGCGTGGTCACGCCCTACATGCGCGGCTACGCACCGACGGAAAGACCGGCCGACGCCAACTATCAGACGGCAGCGCTCGGCCACGACGTGGTGGGGCTGATCGAAGCGCTCGGTGTCGAGAACGCGGTCGTCTTCGGTCACGACTGGGGCGCGCTCGCGGCGTACAGCGCGGCATTGATCGCGCCGCAGCGGATTCGAAAGCTCGTGACGGCGTCCGTGCCTTACGGTGTCGGATTCATCACGCGGTTTCTTAGCGACTACGAACAGCTCAAGCGCTCCTGGTACATCCACTTCTTCCAAAGCCCGCTAGCCGACGGCATCGTTGCGGCCGATCACTGCGCGTTCGTTCGAAAGATCTGGCACGACTGGAGCCCGAAGTGGAAGCTTCCGGACGAGGAAGTGGACGCCGTGCGTGACACGATCGCGAAAGAAGGTGGAGTCGCCGCTGCGATCGGCTACTACCGCTCCATGCTGAGCGGCACCGGTGTCAATCCTGCGTTTGCCGCCGACGAAGCGAAGCTCCACGTCACACCGATCGAGGTGCCGACTCTCTACGTCCACGGCGATAAGGACGGCTGCATGGACCATACGCTCGGCGAAGGCATGGAGGCGATGTTCCCCGCCGGGCTGCGGCGCGAGCTCATTGCGGGCGCCGGTCACTTTCTCCATCAAGAGAAGCCGGTGCGCTTCAATCGGGTATTGCTCGAGTTCCTCAAATGAATCCCAACGAGTAGGGTAGGCGCGTGTTCGCGATCTTGAGGAACGAGGGCGAGGCCCGGAGCTACACGGCCGGTCAAGTGGTCTTTGCCGACGGCGATGCGAGCGACGGCTACATGTACTCGGTGCTCGACGGTGAGATCGAGCTCATCAAGCAAGGCAGCGTGCTCGAAACAGTGGGCGTCGGCGGTGTCTTCGGCGAGATGGCGATTCTCGATCACTATCCGCGGAGCGCCACCGCCATCGCCAAGACGAGCTGTCGTCTCGCCGCCATTCCCGAGAATCGTTTCAAGACTCTCGTCGCCGAGAATCCGAAATTCGCGCTCGGAATGCTGAAGCTCCTGACCGAGCGTCTCCGCCGCACGACGTTCGGCTGACGCGAGAGCATGGCCATCGAAGGCTTTCGCGCGGTCGACTTCGCGGCTTATCATCGCGACGAGCTGCCGCGGTTGCTCGCGGCCGGGCGCGGGGCGCTCGCAGCGAAGGCGCTCGGCAGCTTGGGCAGTCTCGCGTTCCGAATGCCCGACGGCGCCGCGTTCACGTATCAGCCGTCGGGAATGAGTCTGACGCTGGGTGAAGGTGACGCGGAAGCCGACACGGTGATCACGCTCGCGCGCGAAAGCTGGGAGGGGCTCGTGCACGACTACGAGTCGGCGCCGGGCCTGCTCTACTCCTCACACGCGCGGTGCGCGAAAGGAGATGCGATTCAGCTCGTGCTCTGGGAGCCCGCGCTGCGTGCGCTCTATCTGGGCCGACCGGTGTACGACGCGGACGAGGTGCTGCTCGACCGTCACGCGCGTCAGCTCGACACGGCGCACGTGTTTCGCGCGACCGACGACGCAGCGGACATGGCGCACTTTCTTCGCACGACCGGGTACCTCGTCGTGCGCCGCGTCTTCGACGAGGACGAGATCACGGCGTTTCTTGGCGAGGCGCGCGAGCTGCGCGCCGAGGCCAAGGCGGGCGACGGCGCGTCGTGGTGGGCGAAAGGCGACGGTGGGGCGAAGATTCTCTGCCGTGTGACGAGTGGTCGGCGCAAAGCGCGTCTCGATTCTCTCTACGGCGAGCTGCGCATACGGAATCTCGTGCAGCTGGGTGAGCCCGATGCTCTCGCGAGCGCCGGCGAAGGCGATGGCATCACCGTCATCTACAAGAACCCGCTGGCAAGTGAGGGGCTCTCCGACTTACCCTGGCACCGCGACTGCGGTCTCGGCGGACATTCGCTCATGTGCCCGCGCGTGATTGCGTCGATCTATTTGACGCCCGCGAACGAGAGCAGCGGCGACCTCGTCTTCCTGCCCGGATCGTGGAAGTCCAGCTGCGGCTACATGGACCCGGCCGTGCTCCCGATGCGCGCCGTGCGCGTATCCGCCGAGCCCGGCGATTTGACGATCCACTACGGGGACGTCATGCACGCCGCGCCGCCCCCCGCACGGAGCGACCTCGCCGAGTACCGCATCAGCGTCGTCACCGACTACAGCCGCCCCGATGTCCGCAACCACCGCGGCCTCTCGAGCTACAACGCCCAGCTCCACCGCCGCGACGACGGACTGGTGGAGCACCTCGCGGCGGTGACGAAGCGGGCTTGAAAAATGGTGCCTGACCCTGTTTTTCTAGAGCCGGCCGGCGACTGTATCCAGTTCGCGGCCAATGCGGCGCGCGTCGAGCTGGGCGTTGATCCGAGCGAGCAATTTGTGATGAGCGAAAGGCTTGCAGAGAAACTCACTCACGCCGAGCTTCATGCCGGCGGCGCGGGTTTCCAAGTCGTCACACCCCGTCAACAGAATGATCGGCATGTCGCGAAACCGGCCGTCGCTCTTGACCGTGCGGCATACGTCGAGGCCGCTCATCTCGGGCATCTTGACGTCGAGCACCAGCACGTCCGGTTGGGCGCAATCGGCGAGCATCTTCAAGCACTCGGCGCCGCTGGAGGCGGAAACCATTTCGTATCCGTGGCGCTGCAGCAGCATCACGACCGCTTTCGTCGCGAGCAGGTCGTCGTCGACGACCATGACGAGAGGTTTTTTCTGTGTTCCAGTCGCGGTGCTCATCGTCTTCGACCTCAGAACGCGTAGCTCTGCGGGGTCTGGTAGTCGGGCGTGCGCTTGCGACGGAGCTTGGCCACGAGCGTCGTTCGCTTGAGACCGAGCAGCCGAGCCGCGGCTTGCTTGTTGCCGTTGGTGCGGCGGAGCGCCTCGTCGATCATCCGGTTCTCAAACTCTTCGACCGCGCGATTCAAGTCCATCCCGTCGTCGCTGAGCGTGGGCGCGGGAATCTTCTTCTCGGAGAGAAAGGAGCGAATGTTCGCCGGCAGCGCGTCCGGCCGAATCACCGGCGCGTCCGACAAGATGACCGTTCGCTCGAGCACGTTCTCGAGCTCGCGGACATTACCTGGCCAATCGTATTCCCAGAGCAGCACCATCGCCTCTTCCGAGATGGAGATCGGGTAGGGACGGTTCTCGTTGTGCTGGCGGAGGAAGTACTCGATCAACAGGGGAATATCCGATCTCCGCTCGCGAAGCGGCGCGATCGAGATCGGAATCACCTGCAGCCGGTAGTAGAGATCCTCGCGGAAGCGGCCGGATTTCACCTCGGCCTGAAGGTCTTTGTTCGTCGCCGCGATCACGCGGACATCGACGTAAAACGCCTTGTCGGCGCCGACGGGGCGAATCTCGCGATCTTGAAGCACGCGCAGCAGCTTCACCTGCATCGGGAGGCTCATCTCGCCGATCTCGTCGAGGAAGATGGTTCCCGTATGCGCGAGCTGGAACATGCCCGGCCGCTGATCGTGAGCGCCCGTGAACGAGCCTTTCTGATGTCCGAACATCTCGGACTCGAGTAGGTCACCGGGGATGGTCCCGCAGTTCACGGCCACGAACGGCTTTTCCACCCGGCCGCTGCTCTCGTGCACGAGCCGCGCGACCAACTCCTTACCCGTTCCACTCTCGCCCGTCAGCATCACCGTCGCGTCGGTCTTGGAGACCTTCGCGATGATGTGCGCGAGCTTTTGCATCAAAGGATGCGTTCCGACGATTTCTGTCTTGCCAACCCGCATGTTCGTCCCGGTCGCCCGCGCGCCCTTTAAGCCCCCAAGTTGCACCCGCCTAACGGGTGAAGCTGTTCAAAAAGTGCAGCTACAAAAGTAACACCCAGAGAAATCGCGCGGCTACCGCAAAGTGCCGGCCGCGTCACGAAAATGACCGGTCCGTGACGCGAACGCCTTGCGATTGAGTCGTCGCCTTGCGCTTTGCGTGGTAGCGAAAGCCGAAATCTCGTGATTTCCCCCTGCTCGCGTGCCGTGTATGGGTAGCCCGCGCAGCGAGCGCCATGACGAGGAGCAATGAGTCGGATACGCAGTGATGGGCGACAGGCGACAGATTTGAGACCGGTGCGGGTGATCCCGGGCTACATCGAGCATCCCGACGGCTGCGTGCTGATCGAGATGGGAAAAACGAAAGTCGTCTGCGCCGCTTCGGTCGAAGCAGGCGTGCCGCGCTTTCTCGCCGGCAAAGGCCGGGGCTGGGTCACCGCCGAGTACGGCATGCTCCCGGCCTCTACGCATACGCGAAGCGACCGCGAGGCAGCTCGCGGCAAAGTCGGCGGCCGGACGATGGAGATCCAGCGACTCATCGGTCGAAGCCTCCGCGCCATCATCGACATGGACGCGCTAGGCGAAAACACGATCAAGCTCGACTGCGATGTCCTGCAAGCCGACGGCGGCACGCGCACGGCTTCGATCACGGGCGCATGGATCGCGCTCGCCCTCGCATGCAAGAAGCTCGAGCAACGCGGACAAGTACGCCGCTCGCCCATCCGTCAGCCGGTCGCCGCCGTCAGCGTCGGCGTCATCGGCGGAACTCCGATGCTGGATCTCTGCTACGAGGAAGATTCGAGCGCCGACGTCGACATGAACGTGGTCATGACCGGCGCGGGCGAGTTCGTGGAAGTGCAGGGGACGGCCGAAGGCGCGACCTTCGACCGGAAGACGCTCGACGCGCTTACGGATCTCGCGGCCGAAGGGATCCGCGCGCTGGTCCAAATTCAGCGCGAAACCGCAGGGCTGTGAGCGCGCGACTCGACCGCGCCATTCTAGCGACGACCAATCCCGGCAAGCTTCGCGACTTTCGAGCGCTCTTCGAGGGCAGCGGCGTCGAGCTCGTGGCGCCCGCCGACCTGGGCGTTGCGCTGGATGTGGAAGAGACGGGTGCGACCTTCGTCGAAAATGCCCTCCTCAAAGCCCGCGCTCACGTGACGGCCTTTAAGATGCCCGCCCTTGCCGACGACTCCGGCATCGTCGCTCACGCACTTGGCCCAAACGAGCCGGGCGTTCGCTCCGCCCGCTACGCCGGCGAGCCGAGCAACGACCACGCGAACAACCTGAAGCTCATCGCCCGGCTGCAAGGCGTCGCCGACCGTCGCGCTTCCTTTATATGCGCGCTGGCGCTCGTTTGGCCCGACGGCCGCGAGCTCGTGGCGGAAGGTCGCTGCGACGGCCGCATCGTCGACGAAGAGCGCGGCACGAACGGCTTCGGCTACGACTCCATCTTCTTCCGCGACGATCTCGGCGTCACCTTCGGCGAGGCCGCTCCTGCCGAAAAGCACGCGCGAAGCCACCGCGGCGCCGCGGTTCGCGCGCTCCTCTCTCAGCTCCGCCACCGTGGATGCCTGACGGACAGTCGATGATCGCCTTGAAAACCCGCGGGGTGAGGTCAACAATCCGCCCCGCGGGGTGTGGCGCAGCCCGGTAGCGCGCCTGCTTTGGGAGCAGGATGTCGGAGGTTCAAATCCTCTCACCCCGACCATTTTCGGATTGAAGTAGCGAGCTTCAATCGAAACGATCCAGTAGGCTGCGAAGAGTGGCCTGGTTGCAAGGCGGGCGCGAAGGTAACGAGCGCAGGCGTACCCCTTGGTACGTCGGAGCGAGCGACGAGCGCCCAACGCAGCAGACAGGCCGCTCTTTGCAGCCGTACGAGGGGCGCCAGTAGCTCAGGTGGATAGAGCACCGGCCTTCTAAGCCGGTGGTCGCAGGTTCGAGTCCTGCCTGGCGCGCCAACTTCCGTGGCCCTCTCTACTCAGCGCCCGTACGCCACGCCGATCCCGCCGAAAAACTGATTCTCGCTGCCCGCGTCGTCGACGACGGGGCTGTCGGCGGCTTCGCCAATCATGCGGAAGTAAGCAGTGGTCGCTACGATCTTCCAGCCGCCCCAGCTCGGGTCACCGAAGCCTACGTTGAGACGCGCGCCGACGTCTTTGAAACCGTCGCTGAAGCTGTCGTCGGGAATGTATTCGTCGAGCCCGCTGTCCGCGGCATCGTCGGCCGACACACCGAAGTAGGTCTCCATGTAGTCTTCGCCGGCCCAGGTGGAGGCGATGGTGACGCCCATGTCCACGGAGTCGGAGAGCTGATCGCGCCAGCCGGCGGCGAGCTCGACCAAGTGACCGCCGTAGTCGCCGGTGACGTCATACGTGTAAGTGCCGCCGACCGACCAGGGGCCTTCGCCGACGCCGAGGTAACCGCCGACTTCGACCGCGCCGTCAATGTTGTCCATCGCGTCCACGCGCCCGCTCTGCACGTCGGCGCGCTTCAAGCGGTACTGCACGACGGGGCCGAGCTTCAGCCACGAATGCGGAATGAGCTGAGTCGAGAGGCGCACAGCGGCGCCGCTGCTTTGGGAGCTTCGTAGCTCTACGTTTCGTCCGTCGTCCCAGCGGAGACTCACGCTGCCGAAAGGATGGGGATCGTAGTGATCGCTACCTTCGTAGTCGGGGCGGTAGCCGACACCTGCGGCGACCAGCCAATGGAAATTGTCTTCGGCTGCGGCGGGCTCGGGCTCTACCGGAGCGGGCGCTGCCGCCGGAGCCGGCGCCGGAACGACGACCGGAAAGTCCGGATGTGCCGGCTGGTCGGCGCTTGCTGGGTACGCCGCGTAGACGAAAAGGCCAAGCGACAAGGCCAAGACAGAGACATGAGCATTCGAAACGCGCATCTGAGCTCCTTCCGGCAAAGCTGACGCCGGCTAGCGGTCGGTGTTCTATACACGGACGTTCCGGCTCTCGCTAATTAGCGATCGGCTCGCAGCGGCTGCACGCTGAGCGGCATTTGTCTTTCGCCCAATCTCAGCGCTCGCCCAGCGCCAGTCCGGCGATAGCTCAGCGATAGCTTAGCGATTCGTCACGAGCGCGAACCCTTCGCGCGCAGCGGCTTCCGAGAGACGCTCGTCCAAGCAGACGAACTCGATCGAGCTGGGATCGCGATCGGCGGCGACGATCGCGGCCGCGAGCTGAAGGCTGTCGGCCGCTCGGAGCGGATGCATGCGCAAGAGGCGTTGCGCGGTTTGTCGGACGGGCTCGGATGGAAGGATCTCCTGCCACGACGCGGCCAGAGCGTGGAGCCTTTCTAGGGACGCGGATGCGTCGGCGAGCGTGAGCGCGCCCTCACGCTCGCGTCGAGCAATCGCCGAGGCGCACTCGACCGGCGTGCCCCACCAAACGAGCATCTGCGAGTCTCGCTCGAGGAGCGCGAGCATCGTGTCGTGATCCGGCTCGGCGAGGAGAAGCGGGATGATCGCCGATGCGTCCCAGAACTTCATCGTCCTTCTCGTCGCTCGTCGAGCAACGCTTGCGTGACGCTGCGTTTTGCCTTCGCGCCGCTAGCTCGTAGCGACTTCAAGGGTACCGGCGCGCGCCCGCGCTTGACGAGCCCGGCGCGCTCGAGCCGCGTGATCCTGTCGTCGGCGTCCATCTCGCTCTCGACGGGCTCGAGCCGCGCCACCGGCCGATCTCGGTCGAAGACGAGCACCGTTTCTCCGGCGCGGACTTTCTCGAGGTAGGCGCTGAGGCGGTTCTTCAAGGCGGAAATGCTAGCCCTTTCCATATAGCTATAATAGCTACATCGCCACGGCCCAACAAGCGGCTAGTGCGCCGCGCCTGGGAAAGCGGGGATTTCTTGGTATCATCCCGCGGTAGTCTCGGGAGAAATTGACCCATGGCATCTCAGAAGTCGGCAGAAGCATCGACCGTCACGTCTCTGAACGCGCGCGGAGACCGTCATCCGCTCGCGGGCGCAAAGATGACCGGCGCCGAGATGGTCGTGCAGGTACTGGCCGACGAGGGCGTGGATACGATCTTCGGGTATAGCGGCGGCGCCATCCTTCCGACCTACGACGCGATCTTTCGTCACAACGTGTCGCGGCCCGACGAAAAGATCGAGCTCGTCGTTCCGGCGAACGAGCAGGGCGCGGGCTTCATGGCGGCCGGCTACTCGCGATCGAGCGGGCGCGTCGGTGTCTGTCTCGTGACGTCGGGCCCCGGTGCCACAAACACGGTCACACCGATTCGCGACTGTCAGGCCGATTCGATTCCTGTCGTGCTCATCTGCGGCCAAGTGCCCCGCGCAGCGATGGGGACGGATGCGTTTCAGGAAGCGCCGATCTTCAACATCATGTCGTCTTGCGCGAAGCATGTCTTTCTCTTGACCGACGAGACCAAGATCGAAGAGACGATGCGGAGCGCCTTCGAGATCGCACGCAGTGGCCGGCCGGGGCCCGTGGTCGTCGACATTCCGAAGGACGTCCAGAATCACGTCGGGCTTTTCAAGGGCGAGGGCCTGCTTCACTTCCGCGGCTACGACGAGCGGCGTCGAGAGGCCGAAGACACCGCGCTCGACGACGAAGCGGCGCGTGCGTTCTTCGAGCTGCTGCTCCGTAGCGAGCGTCCGCTTCTCTACGCCGGCGGCGGCATCAACAACGGTGACGCCGGCAACGAGCTCACCGCGTTTGCGAAGCGCTTCGGCATCCCGGTCGTGACCACGCTCATGGGCATCGGTGGCATCGATACGACGGACACGCTCTCGCTTCGCATGCTCGGCATGCACGGCACGGCTTTCGCCAACTACGCCGTCGAGGATTGCGACTTTCTCTTCGCCGTCGGCTCCCGCTTCGACGACCGCGTGGCCGGCAAGGTGAAGGAGTTCGCGCCGAACGCGCGGATCGCTCACTTGGACATCGACGCTACCGAGATCGGCAAGGTGAAGGCCGTCGATTGGTCTTTCGTGGTCGATGCCAGGAGCGGCCTGGAGCAGCTCACGGCAGCGGGGCAAAGCTTCAAGAAAGACTTCTCGAAGTGGCAGCACCACGTCGCCAAGCTGCGCTCGACTCACAAGCTCGACTACCAGCACGATACCGAGGTCATCCGGCCCGAGTACGTGCTCGAGCAGCTGAACGAGATCACCAAGGGCGAGGCCATCGTCTCTACGGGTGTCGGCCAGCACCAGATGTGGGCGGCCCAGTACATCGACTTCAAGCACCCGCGCACCTGGATCACCTCGGGCAGCATGGGGACCATGGGCTTCGGCCTGCCGGCAGCGATCGGCGCCCAGCTCGCAAACCCGGGCAAGCTCGTCATCGACGTGGACGGAGACGGCAGCATCCGCATGAATCTGGGAGAGCTGGAGACGCTGACCACCTACGACATTCCGGTGAAAGTGCTGCTGCTCAACAATCTCGGCGACGGCATGGTGCGCCAATGGCAGGATCTCTTCTTCGAGAACCGCTACTCGGGCACCGACAAGTCGTTGCACAAGAAAGATTTCGTCAGAGCGGCGGAGGCCGACGGCTTCGGCTTTGCTCGTCGTGTCGCTCGCGTCGGCGAGGTGCGTGAAGCACTCGAAAAGTTCGTCGCGTTCGACGGGCCCGCGCTGCTCGAAGTGATGATCGACCAGAACGCACACGTCTACCCGATGATAGGCCCGGGCATGGGCTACAAAGACATGATCACCGGGCCCTATATCAAGGCGCGCACGGCCGGCGCTCGCGACGACGACGAAGACCCGAGCGACGGTGGTAGCATGTTCTGAGGCCGCAGTGCCCTGACGCGGCGTTGAGATGGAACGGCGCGACGATCTGAATCAACTGTTGCTCTCGAAGCTTCTCGACGAAGCTCTCGGCGAGTTCGAAGGCGTGCTGAAGCGCGAGACACCGGGTCTCTCCGCCGGCGAGATGGAGCGCTACATGCGTGCGGCGCGAAAGTTCGCCGCCCATCTCGTAGGCGAGACACCGCGGACGCGGGGGCGTCAGTCTCGCGGCGGCGCCGTCGCTGGCAGCTCGGCGCGCTCCAAGTAACGAAGATTCTGGCGGAAGAGCGCGTTGCCGGGCTCGAGCTCGATGCCTTTCTCGAGCGCGGCGATCGCTGCTGCCCGGTCGCCTGCCAAGAACGCGACATTGGCGCTGTACTGGTAGACGAGCGGGTAGTCGGGTGCGGCGGCTACGGCTTCATCCACTAGGCGGCGCGCCTCGGCGTAGTCACCGCGCTTCGCAGCGTCCGCGGCTTTCTCGGAGAGCGCCGCGGCCCGCTGCTCGGCGTCGCTCTTCGGTGCCATCACACTCGGAGATCCCGTGAGCCTGAGCAGCGCTCCGCGCGACGGCTCGTAGGTTGGGTCGTAGCGAACGGCCGATCGATAGGCGGCGATCGCGTCGTCGCGCTTGCCGAGCCTTTCGTAGAGCACTCCGCGGTTGTGGTGAACTTCGGGATTGATCGGCGAGAGCGCTGCGGCTTTGTCGATCTCGACCAGAGCTTCGTCGTAGCGGGCGAGCGCGCCGAGAGCGCCGGCCAGGCTTGCGTGCAATGAGCCGTCTTCAGGTGAGGCTGCGACGAGCTTCGAAAACTCCCTCACCGCGTCTTCGTAGCGCCCGGCCTCGAAGTGTATCGCCGCGAGATTCCGGTCACCGCGGGGCGAGTCGGTGGCGAGGTAGCCCAAGCTCTCCAAGTGCTCGAGGATCTTGGCGTCGGCTTCGGAGCCGCCGCTCGAGTCCGATGCTGCGGCGACAGCCGTCTCATGCGTGGCGACGCGCGCGGGCACGGCTTCGATGTTGAGCGCGTCCGCGAGCACGCGGCCGGGCATCTCGGCGCTGGCCGGCAAACCGAGCAGTGCGAGCACGGTGGGGGCGACGTCTAGGAGCTTCGGCCGGTCGATTCTCGTGTACGGGCGCACGCCGCGGCCGTAGAGGAAGAGCACGCCTTGGAGCTTGTGGAAGCGCTCGCTCACGCGACGCATGTCACGAGTCACGCTAGGGTCGCCGTGCAGCGCGCCGAGCTCGAAGCCGTGGTCCGAGAGGACGACGAGTGTGTCGTCGTCGTCGAGCTCGTCTAGATAGCGGGCGAGGATGCGATCGGCATACTCGTACATCGCCTCGACGGTTCGGCCGTAGCGTTTCTGTTGCTCCGCCAGCTCGCCCGAGAGGCCATCTCGGCGAAACAGATGCCCGAAGAGATGCGACGTCGAATCCACGCCTTCGATGTAGACGAGCTCTAGGTCGGGCTTCTCGCGCCAAAGCTCGACGCCGACACGGGTGTAGCTGTCGGCAGTTGCGAGCGCCCACTTGAGATGACTCGCGTCGTCGTTGAACTCGAAGGGACGCACGAGCTCTTCGAGCGAAAGGTCCGCGAACGGTGTGATGTCGTCGACGGTCACGTCGCCCGGGCGCTTCACCTTCGAAAGCAGCACCTCCGAGCGCTCGGGCGGCGAGACGATGCCCGCCGTGTCACTCGGACCGTGAGCGCCGTCTTCGAAGAGGAAGTGATAGCAGGCGTGATCACTCACAATCGTGCCGTTTACGCGCTCCGCCGGCCACGTGGCCCACCAACCCACCACGGCCACACTCTTGCCGGCGTCGGAAGCGATGTTCCAAAGCGCCTTCACGCGCCGCATGCGGCTCGTTACCGGAAGCTGCTCGCCCGTTTTCTCGTTCACCGCTACGAAGTGTCCGATTCGATGGTCTTCGGGCATGCGTCCGGTTGCGACCGTGGTCCAGATGATGGGGCTGAGGAGCGGCTTCATGCTTTCGAGCTCGCCGTAGGCGCCGCCGCGGCGGAGCTCGGCGAAGCCAGGTAGCTTTCCCTCGGACAGCAGGAGGTCGATCACCGTCGGCTCGAGGCCGTCGATCGCGAGCACGAGCACGCGGCCGCCCTCACCGCCGCCTCGCGTACAGCTGTACGGAACGAGAGAGAGCGTTAGAACGAGAGCGATGAGACCGAGAGGAGTGAGAACGAGAGATCGAAGGGAACGGGAGCGCACGCTCCGGCGTCATTCCTTGAGGACGAGGCTCGAGTCAAACGATCCGGCCGCGGCTTTGCCCGCCATGCCGGGCATCCCGAGCTTGCCGAGCTTCGCGCTGTCGAGCGCCGCGAGATTCTGGCGATAGAGCTCGTTGTCGGGCGCCAGCTCGACGGCTTTCCGTTGGTGGCGGAGCGCGAGGTCGATGCGATCCGTGAGGTAGTAGACGTTGGCCAAATAGTGGTGGGGCAGTGACGATCGCTCGTCGAACCAGGCCGCCATGCGGAGCTTCGCCGTTGCATCACGAGTATGGCCTTGCTCCGCGGCGCTGCGCGCTTCGCGGCAGCGCCGGTGCGTAGCCGACGAGCTCGGCGGATCGCCGATAGGAGTGCGTCCGAGCGAATCGAGCTTGCCGAGCATCTCGCGCGCCGGCTGATCCTTCGGAGCGAGCCGAATGAGCTCTTTCAAGATCTCGCTCGCGTTGCCGAGCTGACCGGTCTCGTAGGCGATCACCGCCAGGTTGTAACGCACGGCGGTGGCGCCGGGGTGGCGCTCCAGGAGTCGGAAATAAGTCGTGACGGCGTTCTCGCGCTGGCCGGAGAGATCGTAAGCGTATCCGAGATTGAGCAGGGTCGCGGATTGTCCGGGCTCTCTTCGGTCGGCCTCTTTGAACGCCCCGAGCGCATCGTGAGGCCGTTCGGAGGCGAGGTAGAGGAGGCCCAAGTTGTGCCACGCTTTCGGGAAGCTCGGGTTTTTCGCGAGCAGCTCCAGCTGCAGCCGAATGCCTTTTTGCGGCTCGCCGCCGTCGAGGTGCGAAATCGCCAGATTGTTCCTGATGGGCGCGGCGCCCGCCGATTGGGTCACCGTCTTTCCGTAAATGGTTTTCTCGGTTCGCCAATCGATGGTGCGATCGCGATCGATCCAGACGAAGAGCGGAATCAAAACCGCAGCGGTGAGTCCGAGCAGCATGCGTGCGCCGCGCTTGAGAATCTTCGGCGGCTCGAGCATTTGCAGGAGGCCGCTACAGGCGAGCAGGATTCCAATCGAGGGCACGTACACGTAGCGTTCGGCGAATACGTTCAGCCAAGGCCAGCGAACGAAGAGAAACGGCGCAGCCGTCATTCCGGCCCAAAGAATTCCGAACGCCGTCGCCGGCCGATCGCGCACGGTGCCGAGGAAGATCAAGACTGCGACGAGGATCATGAGCGCGCCGGTTTGGAAGCGCGGATCGTCGAGCCCGCTCGCGACCGTGAAGTCGTGGTACATGTTGAGGTCGAAGGCGTGGACGAAGGTCGTCGCGTACTTCGGGAGCAACGCGACGGCGTTGATCGCGAGATCGCCAAGCGACATTCCCGAAAGATCCGCACCGGGCAAAAAGCCGCCGAGAGCGCTGATTCGGAGCACGAGGTAGATGCTGAGCGCCGGCAGCAAGAAGCCGTAGTCGATCCAGGGCACGGGGCGCGCGTGCGCTACGAGCGCTCGGCGAGCCGTCGCGTCGAAAGCGATGAGGAGAAGGGGAGTGATGAGCCCGATCTCCTTGAACCCCATCGAAAGCAGATAGAAGACGGCAGCTCCGCTCGCGCCGACGACGGTCGGACGTGCGCGTGCGTGAAGGTGAACCACCGCGAGAATGCACGCAGCCGCGCCGAGGCCCGAGATGTCCGAGAGCCAGAGCACGGATTCCGAAAGCGCAGGGTGAACCGCGAAGAGCGAAGCGAGCAGCAGCGCCACCGTCGGGGTCGCGAGCAGACGTCGCAAAAGACCGTAGACGAACAACGAGCTCGCGAAGTGCATGACGAGATTCAGCAGATGACAGGGAAGGGGGCTGCCACCGAACCAGAGGTTCGTCGCTGCGAGCGGAACGAGCTGGAGCGGCCGGTAGTATTGGTGGACGGCGCCGGGTGTCGCTTTGTCGATTGCCCAGAGCGGCTTCGTCAGCAGCTCGCGCCACTGCACCGGAGGCTGGACGCGTACGTCGCGATCCATGAAGATCGCATCGTCGAACACGAAGCCGTTCTCGAGACTGCCGCCATAGGCGAGCAACACGAGAAGCGCGAGCGCGAAGAAGGCGGTGGCGGTTTGCCCGGGCGTGGCGCGCACTACGGCGAGCTCGCGAGCGCTCTCGAGGCTTGGGCGCGAAGCCTTGACCCGAGGGCTGCCGTCGTCTCCCCACGGGCTTCGAACCGTTCGGCCAAAGCCGACTGATATGCGACTGTTGAGGGGCGTAAACCGGTCCTCTCCAAGGCGGGCTGCAACTCTCGTTCCATTTGTGCAATGCGGTCGCGCTCCGCAAGGACTTCGACAATGCGCTCGGCGGCGAGCGGACGGCTTTGGCTCGCTAAATGTCGAGGATTGATCGCTGCCGATCGCTCGAACGCGTCGACTGCTTCCGAATAGAGCCCGCTTCGGCGGAAGATCAGCCCCAAGTTGTAGAACAGCACGTCGTTTTGCGCCGCAATCTCGACTGCCCGTGAGAACTCGTCGCGGGCCCGGGGCCAGTCCCGCTCCATCTCGGTCAAGCCGAGCATGTAGTGAAAGTGTCCGATGAGATTCTGAGTCAGATAGTCCTTTGGCACTTTCGGGTCGGTCTCGCCGGCGAGCTCGCGGCGAGGGATCGACGGCTCCGGGCGCGGATCGCTCCGCCTCCACGTTCGGAAAACGACGCCTATCGGCACGACGTCGAGCTCCGGAAGGTTCCAATTCGGGTGGTGGGTGAAGAACAGCGGGTTTCGGATCGGGTCGAACGTGATCTGCGGAAGATGAGCTTTTCCGACCCCCTGGAGTACCAAGTGAATGTCGGGTCTCAGGCCCTCGACGAGGTGCAGGTAGATCAGCGCGAACAGCACGTTGTCGTCGGTGGCGGCGAGATGGGCGCCGGGTGGCAAGGATTCGAGCACGGCCCGCGCAAAATCGTCCGCGACGCGGTAGCGGCTCCGGTCGAGCTGCGAACGATTGTTCGCGATGAGCAGCAGCGGGATGACGAGCACCAGCCATGCGAAGTGCCGCGGCGCGCGGCGAGTGAGCGCGTCCAATCCGGCGCCCGCGAGGATTGCGGAAACCACGTACGACGGAATGTAGTAGCGGTGCCAGATGAACAGATCGCTTCGCGAGCCGTGAAGCGCCATTGCACCGACGTTCACCGCCAAGAGAATGACGAGCGCCACCCGAAGCGCGGACGGCAAAGTCCGCGAGAACAGACCCACCACGGCGAGTATCGCACCCGCAAAAGTGATCTCATTCGGAATGCTCGCGAGCCAATCGCCGACGATCGGCAGGAGATCGCGTGGCGTCTCGATCCACGCGCGCTCCCAGAACTCTCTTCGCGCGAGGACCTCGAAAAGCGCGCGCGCAGTTTCGGGATCGCCCCAATCGAGAGCTGGATCCGCTCGCGAGCGCAGCGGCAGATAGAGGTAGGGCAAGAGCCCGATCGCGAACGCGACGGTCGCGCGCGCGACGGCGGCTAGGCCGCGTGTGGTGCGCGAAGCCGGCGGCGCGTCGTCGCGCAGAAGCTCGACCGCCACGAAAGCAGCGAGCGCCAAGGTCGCGATCGCCATGAACGTGTGATTCGCCGCGCCGAGCCCGGCCAAGAAAAACGCCAGCATGAGCAAGCGCGAGCTGCGTGACTCGCGCCAACGGAGCAGCACGAGCAGCGTCGCGACGAGAAAGAGCGTGTTCAGCGCATAAACACGTTGCACGTTCGCTTCGGCCCAAAAGCTCTCACTTGCACCGAGCGTGAGTGCGGCGAGCAAAGCCGCCGGGCGCGACGAGCGCGCGGTTCGGAGGAGACCGTAGACGAGTGCGACGGTTAGCGCCGCCGCCGCAGCGCTGAAAAGGCTCATTCGATAGGCGATCGAGCCGATCGGTAGAGCGAGGGTCCAAAGCTTTCCGAGCAAGACGTAGAGCGGATAGCCGCTCGGATGGGGGATGCCGAGAGTATGAGCCGCCGCAACCAGCTCGCCGCTGTCGCCGACGTAGATCGTCGGACACGCACCGGATGCGTAGAGCGCGAAAGTCACGAGCGCCGCAGCGCCCGCGACCCACCCGTCCGAGCGATCGTTAGGCGAGTTCGTCATGGTGGGTCGAGCTTCCTGATTGTGCCACACGGCGGCTTGCGGCTTATAATGTCGCTCCTCAGGGGACGCGATGGCGCTCGACTCTTTCCTCCCGACCCTCGTCACGCGTGCGAAGGTTCCTCGCGACTTGGAGTCGGTGACCACGATCCGGCGCGGTAGCGAGGTCGATCCGCGCGCTGTCCGAGCCGACCCCGCCGGCCTTCGCCGCGCATGGAGCGACCTCGAGCGCGTTTTCAGAAGCGGCATTCATCCTGCGATTCAGCTCTGCGTCCGCTGCCGCGGCGAGGTGCTGTTCGACCGTGCCATCGGCTATGCGAGAGGGGGCGGCCCGAGCGACCCGCCCGATGCGAGGAAAATACTCTGCACGCCCGAGACGCCCTTCGACATTTTCTCGGCCAGCAAAGCGGTCACCGCGATGGTGATTCACCTCTTGGATCAGCGTCACCTGATCCACCTGGACGATCCGATTTGCGAATACATTCCCGAGTTCGGTGTGCACGGGAAGCAATGGATCACGATCCGCCACGTCCTCACCCACCGCGCCGGAATTCCGAACATCTCGGCCGACGCCGTCGAGCTCGATCTGCTCGGACAGCCCGAGCGCATCATAGAAATTCTCTGCGAAGCGAAGCCGGTGTGGCGACCGGGCCGCCAGCTCGCCTATCACGCGATCAGCGGCGGCTTCGTGCTTGGCGAGGTGGTCCGGCGCGTCACCGGAGTGAGCATCCGCGAGCTCATGGCGAGCGAGATCTCGGAGCCTCTCGGCTTTCGTTGGATGAACTACGGGGTCCGGCCGGAAGACGTGGGCGCCGTGGCGCACAACTATTTCACCGGCCCGCCGATTCTTCCGCCCGCCTCACAGCTCTTGAAGCGCGTCCTCGGCGTCGACTTCCGAAAAGTGAGCGCGCTCTCGAACGATCCGAGATATCTGACGGCGATCGTGCCGGCGGGCAACATCGTGGCGACCGCCGACGAGCTCTCGCGCTTCTACCAAATGCTCCTCCAAGGGGGCGAGCTCGGTGGCGTCCGTATCTTCGAGCCACGCACCGTGAAACGCGCGACTGCGGAGCAGTCCTACTACGAGCTCGATCTCACGCTCGGCCTCCCCCTCCGTTACGGAATGGGTTTCATGCTCGGCGGCCAGTGGCTGAGTATCTACGGGTTCGATACCGGCAAGGCTTTCGGCCATTTGGGGCTCAGCAACATCATCACTTGGGCCGATCCGGCCCGCGAGGTGGCGGGCGCGCTTCTTACGAGCGGCAAGCCGTTCATCTACCCGGAGATCGTCTTTCTCTTGGACGCGATGAGGCAGCTCACGCGCGCCTGCGAGAAGGGTACACCGCCCCGCGAACGTTCGGCGCCGGTAGCGGTGCCAAAGCCTTCCGCGCCGGGCAAGCGCGCGAAGTCAGCCTGACGACCTCAGCGCGCGGGTGTTGCGAGGTTTTCTCTAGCGAGACAGTTCGCAACGGATTCGGCTGTTACGGCATTGCCCGCGTCGTTCCAGTGGGCGCCGGCGCGCAGATAGAGCTGACGGCCTTTGGCCGCTTCGCGACGCAGGTCTTCGGTCAGATCGCAGTGGCGAATGCCTTCGCTCGCTAGAAATCGCGTCACCGCACCCATCGGCGCGTCGATGTCGGAGAGCTCGAGCTCGTCTCCACCCTTCGTGTAGCGTCGCGCGACGTCCCAGTAGACTTGCTCCTTGAAAGGAAGCAGCAAGACCATGAGCTCGGCGCCGCCTTCGCGAGCCGTCTTCGCCATCGCTCGGAATGCTTCTTCGCTCAGCTTGTAGCCCGGCGTCGCTCCGGGCTGCTCGAGCACGGTGGCCCACCAAGCGTCGGCGCGAAAGACGAAGTCGAGACCGCCTTCCTGGTGCTCGTAGGTCTCTCGACTCCCGTAGCGGCGAGCGGCGTCGATCAAGCGGTAGAGAATGGAGTAGTTGGCGAGCGTGTCCGAGAGATCGCTCCGGCGCTGAGAGCGCATCCACTGCCAGTAGTCGTCGGTGCCGGTCTGGGTCCAGTTTCGGAAGTGGAGGTTGTCCTTGAAGTCGTTCGGGAAGAACGCGACGAGCACCACCTTCGGCGCGAGCGGCTCGATCACTTTCGCGAGCAAGCGCGCTTCGGCCAGATTGGAGTAGCCGTTTACGCCGAGCGTGCCTACGGAGCGGCCGAGGCGCTCGCCGAGCCGGCGTACCCAACACTCCTCCGCCGGCGAATCGTCGCAGAACGTAAACGAGTCGCCGAGCACGACGATGTCCCAAGGCGGCGCCCCGTTGCCCAGGTCCCGGTAGGCGATATCGAGATCGAGAAGGCGTTTCGTCCGGATCTCGATCGTTCGCCCTTCGGAAGGAAAGTCGAGGTCCAAGTCGGGGAGGAGGGTGAAGCCGAGCTCGCGGTCGCCCTGCATCATGCCTTCCCAAGAGCTTCTGGCGTCGTAGATCCGCTGCACCGCTCGGAGCTTTGCGGGCATGAGCCCGGGAAGGAGGCGCGGGATGGTCTCGACCAAGGCGATTCCGACGATGACGCCGAGGCCTAGCGCCGCGAGCGCGAGCCGCCGGTTTCCGCTTTGCTTTGTCATGCTTTGGGGCGCCCCCGAATGGGTGCCTAGACTTGATTAGCAGGCCGGGGGCCTGAAAAGAAGACGAGAGACGGCCGATGCGTTGATGGCCGGCCGCTTAGGCGCCTACAATCGACGTTTCCATGGCCGACTCTGCTACCGAAATGCTCCCCCGCGCGCGGGGGCGAGCAACTCTCTTCTGGCTCGCGATCGGCGCGCTCATGCTGCTCGTCGGGTCCTTCCGCATCGCGGCCGGCGGCGGAGGTCACCTGGTGCTCGGCGGGGTGATCGGAATCGTGGCGGGACTTCTCGTCGTCCGACGCCCGGCCCTCGGAATTCTCATCTACCTGACGACCTTCCTCTTCACGTACCCGGCGTTCCTCCGCGGCACCGGCAACTTCACCATCAACAACATGCTCGGCTTGACGCTGTTGCCGCTCATGCTCTACGGCCTAGTTCGCGAGGGCGATTGGTGGATCTTTCGGTGGCGCCCGATGGTGCTGCTGAGCCTCATTGTCGTCTCGATGATAGGCTCGGCAATCTTTTACCGCCCTGCGATCGACGTGGGGCGCGATCTCATCGCAGAGCGCGCCGCTACGAGCGCACGTGGCCAAGGCGAAGCGCTGATCTCGACGCGCGACGCGGCGGCGAAGTTTCTCACTCGTTTCGTGTTCTTGATGTTCCTCGTCTATTTCGTGAGAACGCCCCGCGACATGAAGCTGGTGGTCGGGACCATCGTTCTTTGTCTTTTGGCCACCTATCTATCGGTGAGCACGGAGGAGGGCGCTAGAGGTCTCGGTACCGGTCGCCTCCGTGGAATGGGCGAAACCGGCACCGGCGTCTACGCGGCCCGCAATCCGAACAAGCTCGCGTATTTCGCGCTCTATTGTCTGACGCTGCTCTGGTACGCCAGGCGCGGCATCAAAGCCGGATTCTGGTACCTGCCGTGGGCGGTGGCGACGGCGCTCGTCTTCGTGATGATTCCCCTCACCGGATCGCGCAGCGGCATTTTGAATCTGCTCATGTTCCTCGCGATCGTCATGCTCGAAGGACGCTTCAACTACCGAAAGCTGGTCGGGCTCGCGGCAGTGGGCTTGTTCTTCGTCATCCAGATCGGCTTCGACGTGAGCGTGGTCGACTTCTTTTTCGCCGAAGATGTAGCCGAGCGACTCACGCGCTTCGACGTCCGCACCGAGGCTCTCGAGCTTGGTCTCGAGGGCCGCGGATCCGCCGAAGGTCGAATCCAGACGGCGCTCTCGGCGTCGCGTGTCTTTCAGTACCATCCGCTCTTCGGAGTCGGCATCGGCAACTTCACCTTCGAGCGTCCGATCGTCGATCCCTTCGGCGTCGTCGGCCCGCCGCACAATTCGTATCTCTGGGCGCTCTCCGAGGGCGGCATCGTCGCTTTCGGGCTCTACGTCGCGTTCTTCACGTGGGTGTGGCGCCAGCTTCGTGGCATCGAGTGGGAGTATGAGGCTCGCTTCGGTGCGCTCGGTCTCGGCTGGCTCGTCAACGCGACGCGCACGGGCATGGTCGGCTTCATGTTCTTCTCGTTCTTCGCCGACATGTGGCACCACGTTCTCTTCTACATCGTCATGGGGCTGGCACTTTCGGTGATTCGTTTGCACCTGGTCTACGCGGAGACCGGGCGCGTGCCGGATGCCTTCATCCTCGGTAAGCCCGTGCAGTCGCCCGGGCTGGAAAGCGCGCGCTAGTAGTCGCGCGTCGATCAATACAGGAATTGCCGGGAAGCGGGGACCTCGCGCAATCTTCGTTTTGCTCGCGGCAGCCCGTTACACGCTTGCTCGCGAAAGTCGTCGAAAGGCCCCCGCCCCCCGACCGAAACAAAACGTATCCGCGCGGTCGCGCGATTGTCGAGTGGAAAAATCACGGGTCCCCCCGCCTTGAGTGCGCTCGCTGCGGCGCGTAGTAGAAAGCTCTCGCCTGGTGCTCGAGCTTGCCGACTTCCGTTCACGTCGACATCGTTTCAGACTTAGCGAGTCTCGACCCCCCCGCGTGGAATGCGCTGGTCGGCGAGGCCGATCCCTTCCTAGAACACGCGTTTCTCTCCGCGCTCGCCGCCTCCGGTGTGATCGGCGAACGCACCGCGTGGCAGCCCCGTTTCGTCGTGGCGTTTGAAAACCGGAGGCCGATCGCTGCGCTCCCGCTTTTTCTCAAGTGGGATTCCTACGGCGAGTTTGTCTTCGATTGGTCTTGGGCCGAAGCCTATGCCCGCGCCGGCGTGGAGTACTACCCAAAGCTCGTCGCGGCATCCCCGCTGACTCCCGTGCAAGGCCGGCGCATCCTCGGTCGGCCGGCTGCCGTGGCCGAGTTGACGCCGCCCCTGCTCGCGAAGGCTCGTGAGTATGCCCGCGCGATCGGCGCTTCGGGGATTCACGTGCTCTTCGCCGAGCCGGCCGAGATCGAGAGCCTTGCGGCCGCCGGCTTTCTCCCGCGCCTCGGCTACCAGTTCCATTGGTTGAACCGCGGCTACGCCGCGTTTGACGACTTTCTCTCAGATCTTCGCTCGGCAAAGCGAAAGCAGATCTTGAAGGAGAGGCGAACGGTTGCCGGGCTCGGTCTCGACATCGAGGTGATCGAAGGTGACGCCGTTCGCCCGGAGCACATGGAGGCGATCTGGCGCTTCTATCGCGACACGAGCGGGCGAAAGTGGGGGCAGGCTCATCTAAACCGCCGCACGTTCCTGGAGCTGGGCGAGCGCTTTCGCGACCGCTTGGTGCTCGTGCTCGCGCGACGCGACGGCGAGTACGTGGCCGGCACCTTGAACGCGCAGAAAGGCCGCGTGCTCTACGGCCGCTACTGGGGAGCAGTCGAAGAGTTCCCCTGCCTTCACTTCGAATGCTGCTACTACCGCTTGATCGAGTACGGAATCGCCAAGGGTCTCGAGCGTGTCGAGGCCGGCGCGCAAGGCGAGCACAAGTTTCTCCGTGGCTACGTGACCCGGCCCATGTGGAGCGCGCATGAGCTTCTCCTCCCCTCAGGACACGCGGCGGTCGGGCGCTGGCTCGAGGAGGAAAGACCACAAATGAGCGCCCTCATCGACGGGTACAACCGCCAGTCACCGCTAAAAGAAGTGCGCGCCGCGCTCGGGTAGTCGAGACAGTTTCTCGGCTTTCCAATTGTCCGACATGCACTAGAATGGCCCCGTGGCCGATCCGAGGAGGCAGCGCGATCTCGAGCGCGGCCCGGTCGTCGTCGAGGAGCGCCGGAAGACCAAGCGCCCCCCGATGTACCGGGTGGTGCTGCTGAATGACGACTACACGCCGATGGAGTTCGTGGTCTGGGTGCTCCAGGTGGTCTTCCACAAGGGCCAGGAGGAGGCCACGCGCCTCATGCTCGACGTTCACACGAAAGGAAAAGGCAACTGCGGCGTCTTTACCCTCGACGTGGCCCGAACCAAAGCCCAACAAGTCGAGCGCCTCGCCAGGCGACACGACCATCCGCTTCAAACCGAGCTCGAAGTGGTCGAGAGCGAGTAACCAACAGTGAGTGAAACGAGCGATTAAAAGATGCTGATTTCCGACGAGTTGGAACGTACCCTCAAGCGAGCTTTCGAGCGCGCCAAATCGAGCCGACACGAGTTCATCGCGCCAGAGCACCTGCTCTACGCGCTCACTTACGACGAAGTCGCATCGAGCATCCTCTACCACTGCGGCGCCGACGTCGAAGAGCTGCGAAAGCAAGTCGACGAATTTCTCGAAGAGAACATGCCCGCCTTTCCCGTGACCAGCGGGCGTGAAGGGGCCGATGAAGGCGTCCACGATCCGCAGTACACGCTCGGTGCGCAGTTCGTGCTGCAGCTCGCCGCCACCAACGTGCAATCGGCCGGCAAGAGCGAGATGGACGGCGGAAACGTGCTCGCCGCAATGTTCCGCGACAAGGACTCGCACGCGGTCTTTTTACTCGGTCGCCACGGCGTGAGCCGTCTCGACGTCCTTCGCTACATCTCTCACGGCGTCTCGAAGCGCGGCAAGAGTCAAGGAGAGATGCACGGAGACCCGGGCGAGGCAGGCGACGAGCTTGAAGAACACTCGGGTGACGTTCCGCAGAGCGCCGACGAAGTGCTCGCCCGCTACTGCGTGAATCTCAACGCCAAAGCCGCCGCCGGCAAGATCGACCCGCTGGTCGGGCGAAAGACCGAGCTCGAGCGCGCGGTGCACATTCTCGCCCGTCGCCGAAAGAACAATCCTATCTTCGTCGGCGATGCCGGCGTCGGCAAGACGGCCATCGTCGAAGGCTTGGCGCTACGCATCCATGCGGGCGATGTTCCCGAGTGTCTCCACGACTGCACGATCTACGCGCTCGACATCGCCGGCGTGCTCGCCGGCACGCGCTACCGCGGCGACTTCGAGGAGCGCATGACGGCAGTGATCGCGGCAATCACCGAAGACGCGGCCCACCGAATTCTCTTCATCGACGAGATTCACAACACGATCGGCGCCGGTGCCGCGTCGGGCGGCGCCATGGACGCGTCGAACATGCTGAAGCCCGCGCTCGCGAGCGGCGACATCAAGTGCATCGGCACGACGACGTTCAAGGAGTATCGGACCATCTTCGAGAAAGACCACGCCCTCGCGCGGCGCTTTCAGAAGATCGAGGTCGCAGAGCCGAGCGTGGACGACACCGTCGACATCTTGAAAGGGCTGCAGCCTCACTACGAGAAGTTTCACGGCGTCGTCTACTCACCGTCGGGTGTGAAATCGGCCGCCGAGCTCGCTGCGCGCTACATCAACGACCGTTTTCTGCCGGACAAGGCCATCGACGTGCTCGACGAGGCCGGCGCCGAGGTAAAGCTTCGCAACAAAGACACGGCCAACACGCCGCGCGTCACCCAGCGCGACATGGAAGGCGTGGTCTCGCGAATCGCCAAAACTCCGACGAAAACCGTTCGCGTCGACGATCGAAAGCGCCTCGAGACTCTCGAGCGCGACTTGAAGCTGCTCATCTATGGCCAAGATTCCGCGGTCGCCCACGTGACGCGCGCCATTCAGCTCTCGCGCGCGGGGCTCGGCGAGCCCGAGAAACCCATCGGCAGCTTTCTCTTCGCCGGCCCGACCGGCGTCGGAAAGACCGAGCTCGCGAAATCGCTCGCGCGCGTGCTCGGCTGCGAGTTCATCCGCTTCGACATGAGCGAGTACATGGAGAAGCACTCCGTCTCTCGTCTCATCGGCTCGCCGCCGGGCTACGTCGGCTTCGACCAGGGCGGCCAGCTCACGGAAGCCGTGCACCGGAACCCCCACGCGGTGGTACTGTTGGACGAGATCGAGAAGGCGCACGAAGACATCTTCAACATCCTTCTCCAAGTGATGGACTACGCGACGCTGACGGACAATAACGGGCGCAAGACCGACTTCCGTCAAGCCGTGCTCATCATGACCACCAACAGCGGCGCGCGGGAGAGCATGAAGATTCCGATCGGCTTCGAGCAGAAGCGAGTTCCCGGCGAGGGCAGCTCGAAGGCGATCGAGCGGCTATTCAGCCCCGAGTTCCGAAACCGTTTGACCGGCATCGTCCAGTTCAACGCGCTACCGATCGAGGTCGCCGAGCAGATCGTCGAGAAAATGATCGGCGAGCTCGAAGCGCGGCTCCGGACGAAGAACGTCACGCTCACTCTCGATCCGTCGGCGCGGCTCCACCTAGCGAAAAAAGGCTTCGACGAGCGCTACGGCGCGAGGCCGTTGCGGCGCGTCATCGAAACCGAGATCTCCCAGCCGCTCAGCCAAAGCCTGCTCTTCGGCGAGCTTTCGAAGGGCGGGCAGGTGACCGTCGTCGAGCGCGAGGGAAAGCTCGCCTTTGACTACGGCGAGGTCTCGCCCGCGGGCGGGAATTCGGCTAGCCTCTGAGCCTCGCCCGGATGTCGGCAGGGGGGAAAGGAGACGTGGAAATGGAGCGTAGCGACGCCGGGCATCAGCCTCTCAGCTGGCCCACTCTGCTGTTCATCGTCGGGACTACGGTCGCCGCGGCTTTTTGGCCGCTCTACGCCTACCACCACGGTGTCACGCTCGGCGAGATTCTCCTCGCCCTCGTTTACTTCGTTGGCGGAGGGCTCTCGATCACGGTCGGCTATCACCGCTTGATTGCTCACCGCTCTTACGAGTGTCGCCCTTGGCTGAAAGCACTGCTCCTCGTGACCGGGTCTGCGACTTGGCAAGGCTCGGCGCTCGAGTGGGCGGCCGATCACGTTCGTCACCACGGGTACACGGACACGCCGAAGGATCCCTACAACATCAAGCAGGGTTTTTGGTACGCGCATGTCGGTTGGCTTTTCCGGCGCCAGCCCGAGCGCCCCATCGCCGAGTTCCTGGCGAGCGATGCGTTGCTCGTTTGGCAGCACCGCACCTACATCCCGCTTGCCGTCCTCACGAGCTTCGTCGTGCCGTTTCTCGTTGCGGGCTGGGGCGGGCTCTTTCTCGCCGGCGTCGTCCGCATCGTGATCGGCCACCACGTCACTTGGTTCGTCAATTCGTGGGCCCACTACGGGCGCTCACGCCCCTACGACCCGGACATCTCGGCGGCCGACAGCTGGCTGCTCGCGTTCTTCACTTTCGGCGAGGGCTTCCACAATTTTCATCACGCGTTCCCGCAGGACTACCGAAACGGTGTCACCGCGTGGAGCTTCGATCCGAGCAAGTGGATCATCCACGGGCTTTCTTGGGTCGGTGTGACCTACGATTTGAAGCGCATCAGCCCCGTCAAGCAGTGGCAGCGACGCGTTCAGACTGCCATCGGCGACGCCGCGCCCGGCGCCGCATCGCTCTCTCGCGTGCGCGCGACTCGCGCCGCGCTCGAGCAGCAGCTCGAGCGCACCCGTGTTCGGTTGGAGCGGATGATCGAGCGCGGCCACGAGCTCGATCTCTCGAATCCGCAAGCGCGGCAAGAGCTCCGCGAGTGGGCCGCGCGCCTCATGCAGGATCGTGTCGATCGTCTCGGCCGCTCCGCACGCCGGAAGCTCGAGCACGTTCGCGACCTCGTCGAGAGTCTCGAGGCGTATCAATCGCTTCTCGAAAAGCTCCACGCCGCCGAACACGGCTGGGACGCGCAGCCGGCTTAGAACAATCCGGGAAAGAGCTGGCCTTGGCTGGCGCCCGCGGTCGGAGCGAGCTCGATCTCGTCGGGGCGGGGCGGGCGGGACGGCACGGGGGCCACGGAGCCGCCGGCCCACGTTTTGAATTCCGCGAGCCATAGGAAGCCGTTGCAATTGCAACGGACCTCGAAGCCACCACGGCGCTGGCCGGTGTGGCAGAGGAAGTGCCAGAACTCGTGGCCGGCGACGAAGATCGCGAGGTCTTCGGGCGACGTGAAGGCTTCCTCGAACCAGACGAGCTTGTAGGGCCGGCCGCCGAGCCTGAGGCGACGAACGGGCGTCGAGCCGATCCCGTAGGCCGCGCTGCGCGGGTAGCGGAGCCGCTTCTTCACCGCGATCACGATGCGCCGGTCGGCGAAGCGATAGTAGCCGGTCACGTCCCGCCGTCGCGCGCGGGTGTGCTTCAGGTGGACCGACAGTCCGCGCGCATCGACGAGCTCGGCCTTGGCGCGAATGAAGGCCTCGGCACGCTGCATCTCGCCAGTGAAGTCACGAAGCTCCGTCATGGCTTCGACACTTTAGCGTGGCAGTCCGCGCGTGGCGACGCGCGCGATGGTCCGATACATTCAACGACTCATGTCCGAACGGCCGCCCGAGAAAGACCCGAGTGCCGAGCTGCCCGCGGACATCATCGAGGACCCCGAGATCTCGCCGCAAAACGCGTCGGGCACGCTCGCCGCGGCGGCGGCCTTCGTCAGCGAGCCCTTCGATCGCGACGCGCGCCCCGGCATCGTCGAGCTGCTGCGGCTCTCGTGGCCGGTGATGCTCTCTCAAGTGCTGATCACCGCCGTCGCGCTCGCCGACATCGCCATGGTCGGTCGTCTCGGCTCTCACGCGGTGGCTGCCGTGGGCTACGCGACTCAGTTCTTCTTCATGACGCAGTCGGCTCTCTTTGCCGTCGGCTTCGCCTGCGTTGCGCTCATGGCGCGCTCGATCGGAGCCGAGGATCCGGCACGCGCGCGCGCTTTCCTCGGCGCGTCGCTTTGGGTGGGCGTCGCAACGGCGGCGCTCGTCTGCGGAGCGGCATTGATCGCACCGAGGACGATTCTCGGCTGGCTCAGCGCGGAGCGGGAGGTCATCGAGCTCACGGTGCCGTACATGCGGCTCGTGCTGTCGTCGTCTCTCTTGCTCGCGGTATCGCTGGTGCTCGAAAATGGGCTACGTGCGGACAAAGACACGTTCACGCCGATGCTGGTGGCGTGGATCGTCGCCGGAGTGAAGCTCGCGATGAGCAGTCTTCTCATTTTCGGATACGCCGGCCTGCCGCGCCTCGAGCTCGTCGGCGCCGGCGTTGCGACGGTGATCTCACAGCTGGTCGGGCTCGTCGCATTCGTGACGGTGGTCGCCCGGCGACCGGCGACTTCGCCCGTGGCGGTACGCCCGCGCGATCTCGTCACCGGGCTTCCGTTGCTCGGCGCCGTGGTGCGCGTAGCCGCGCCCGGTGTAGCAGAGCGCATGTTGCTGAACCTCGCGCTGCTCAGCTACTTCGCAATCCTAAGCGGCTACGGCACCGTTGCCGTCGCTGCGTATACGCTCGGTGTGCGCGCGATTTCGTTCTCGTGGATCCCCGGCACCGGCTTTGCCGCGGCTGTCGCGACCCTCGTCGGTCAGGCGTTGGGTCGCGGTGACGAGCAGGCCGCTACCGTGATCGGGCGTCGCGCCGTCGCCGTCGCGCTTTGGACCGCGGTGATTCTCGGCATCGTTGCCGCGTGGCTTCGCGAACCGATCGCCCACGCACTGACCACCGACCCCGCAACCGTTGCGATGCTGATTCCGCTCTTGCTCTCGATCGCGATCGCGCAGCCCATGCTGCAAACGCACTTCACACTCGCCGGTATCTTCCGCGGCGCCGGCAACAACTGGACCCCGCTCGTTTCCGTCGCCGTCGGCAACTGGGGCGTCCGCGTACCGCTCGCGATTGTCTGCGCCAAAGTGCTGCACACCGAAATCGTCTGGGTATGGGCCGTGCTCGTCGTCGATCACCTTGCCCGCATGATTTGGCTAGGCGTGGGCTTTCGAAACGGGAGCTGGAAGCGCCGCAATCCTTCTTCGCGTGCCCCAGGTGCCCCGCGTGGGGTAGCCCCACGCCCGTCAGCGGCTTGAGCCGCCAACGAGAATAGCCTTGCCACGCCGGACGGCGGCGGGGTAGGGTCGCGCGGGGGATCTCTCATGCGTCGCAGGACCGCTCCGCCTCTCGCCGTTCTCGGCATTTTCACTCTGGGCCTGCTCCTACTGAGCGCTCCGCGCGCATCTAATGCCCAGTGCGCGTTCGATGCACCGGCGAAGGCGAGGAGCATGAAGACGAGTCTGGTCCGACACTATCCCGTGTGTCCTCCGATCTCTTTTCCTTCGCCTAACACCTCTACCATGGCCGGCGTATCGGCCTGCGCTCCACCTTACCCGCTGTCACTCTACGAATTCGACGACGACAAGGGATCGTGCTCCGTCAAGCTCTCGCAGTCGGTGGAGACGCCCTGTCTCGATGGCATCGCGCCGAGTTGCTCGGTAGTCACCATCGTGACGAAGTGCCGCGGAATCTTGGACCCGGACGGATTCACGCTGACGAATACGCCCGGCTGGACGCTCAACGTCATCGGTCGAGTGAGTGCCAGCGACATCAGTAACGGTGACATGACTGTCATTGATATCCCGACGATGATCTCGTTGCCTCCCGCCGACAACGGCGCGATCAAGTCGACGATCCGGTTCGGCGGCCCTTGCGACGGTCTGCTTTGCGACCCTTTCGGCCCAAGTGTCGCACCGCCTCCATGCTTTCAGCTCGAGATCATCAGCGTCGCGCTTCGTGATCCGACAGGTAACGCGTTCGCGAAGCTCGGCTCGAGCGGAAGATAGTGGTGCGCAGCGTCGCGACGAGGTCGAAGCTCGGATCCATCGTCGTACCGACCGTGATGGCGTCTGTGCTTGTGCTCGGCACGATCGGAATCGTCGAGGCCAGTGCGCCTTTGACGCGCCGGCGAAGGGGACGCTGTTTAAGACGAGTATGGTGCGAGCCTACGCGCCGTGTCCCGGCGTGACCTTTGCGTCACCCAACACGTCCACGATGGCTGGCGTTCCTGGTTGTGGTCCGCTTGCGGCCGTCTCCGACTACTAATTCGATCCAAAAGGATCGTGCTCGCTCACCATAAAGCACGATACATTCGAGCAATGCCCCGATGAGCTCGGTGGTCCCTGCTCGAATCTCCGCACCTCGGTCAAATGTCGCGGTTTGTTGAATCCGGATGGTGTGACGTTAACCGAGGTTCCCGGGTGGGGACTCGGCTTGGTGCTGCGCCTCACCTACGACGATGACTCGAACGGCGATAGGACCGTGATCGGCGACGATTCTCAATCCTGACGGTAATGTCTTCGCAAGATTGGGCTCGAGTGGGCGATAGTGAGCCAAGGATAGATCGCGGCGCGCGCTTGGGCGTCGTTGCTCAATGATCGAGTAGCAATCCCTCCGCGCGGGCGGCTTTCGAAAGACGTTCGTCGAAGGCCATGAAGCGCACCTCGGCATGAATGCCTTCCTGCAAACAGAGACAGCTTGCGAGCTGGATTGCGTCGCCTGCGCGTAATGGGTGCTGCTCGAGCACGCCTCGCGCGCGCACGACGACCTCCTCGCTGAGCTCGACGATGCTGAGCCGTTCGAGGTCGTCGTCGAACGAGTGGAGCATTCGGTGGAGGTCGCGAGGGGAGCAAGCTCCGGAACGCGCACGACGTGTCAACGCGGAGGTGACCTCGACGGCCGACAGCCGGCTCGTGGCTCCGGTGGTCGAGCCGAGTAGCCGTTCAACCGCTGCCGATTCGGGCTCGCGTGCGTAGCACTTGACCAGCGCGCTCGCGTCGAAGTAGAGCATCAGAATCGGTCTTCCCGGTCTTCTTGGAGTGCTTGCGACGCCGACGGGCCGCGAAGCTTGATCGGCCGAAACGGCTTTCGCGGCTTCTTCTGGCCCCTCGTGATCAAGCCCCGTGCCTCGAGTCTTACGAGCGCCGTTTCCGTCGGATCGGACGCTCGATCGAGCGGTCTCAGCTCGGCGATTGGCTCGCCACGATCAGTGATCACGATCGTGGTCCCGCCTCGCACCTTCCGCAGGTAGGTTCCGAGCCGAGTTTTCAGCTCTCGAGCTCCGACCGTCGTCGTCTTCGCCATGTAGTCACTGTGACTACAATGCTCTCGTAGATCAACCGGCATCGCCTACCCCGGCGATTTGAATGCGGTCCGGCCTGACCGGTCAATGCCGGGCGTGTGATTCGACTAGGAGAGCGCGGGGGACATGCGCCCTATCGAGGCGGGGCTAAGAGTTGAGGGTCCGCCCGTCGACGGCGAGAGCGGCTTCTTTTATCGCTTCGGCGAGCGTGGGATGAGCGTGCGCGGAGCGCGCGAGATCTTCGGCGCAGGCGGTGAATTCCATTGCGACCGCGGCTTCAGCGATGAGCTCGGACGCTCCGGCGCCGACGATGTGGATGCCGAGCACGCGGTCGGTCGTGGCGTCGGCGACGATTTTCGCGAGACCGTCGGTGTCGCCGTTGCAGCGGGCGCGGGCGTTGGCTTTGAACTGGACCTTTCCGACTTTCACTTGGAGGCCGACGGCTTTGGCCGCTTCTTCCGTCTTACCCACGGACGCGAGCTCGGGGTGAGTGTAGACCACCGAAGGGATGGCATCGTAGTTCACGTGGCCGGCAACGCCGGCCATGCGCTCGACGGCGGCCACACCTTCGTCGGCGGCTTTGTGCGCGAGCATGGCGCCGGCGACGACGTCGCCGATCGCGAAGATGCCGGGCACGTTGGTTTCGTAGTGGGCGCCGATCTTTACGCGGCCGCGCTCGTCGGTCTCGACGCCGACTTCCTTCAAGCCGAGGTCGCCGGTGAACGCGCGGCGGCCGACGGCGACGAGCACGACGTCGAACTCCTCACTACCGGGCTTCTTTCCCGAAAACGTCGCCGTGACTCCCTTGGCTCCGACCTCGGCGCCCTCCACGGTGGTCTCGAGACGAATCGCGAGACCCTGCTGCGATAACGCGCGTTCGAGGGCGCGCGCCGCGTCGCGGTCGGCGCCGGGAACGACTTGAGCCGTGAGCTCGACGACGGTGACCGAGCTTCCAAGCCTTGCCCACACCGAGCCGAGCTCGAGGCCGATGGCGCCTGCGCCGACGACGAGCATGCGCTTCGGTACCGACTCGAACGCGATTGCGTCGGTAGACGACACGATGCGCTTGCCGTCGAAGCGAAGGCTCGGCAGCTCGACCGGAACGCTGCCGGTGGCGATCAAGATTTTCTGCGTCGTGAGCGTGCTCGACGATGAACCGCTGATGACGATCTCGTATCGCGAGCGGAGCGTCGCGATACCGCGCACCCAGTCGATCTTGTGCTTCCTGAAAAGCCCCTCGACGCCTTTGGTGAGCCCGCCGACGACGGCGGTTTTTCGGGCCATCATCATTCCGAGATCGAGCGAGACCTTCTCGACTTTCACGCCGTGGGCGTCGAGGCCGTGGCCGGCGAACGCGTAGTGATGGCTCGACTCGAGGAGGGCCTTGCTCGGTATGCAGCCGACGTTGAGGCAAGTGCCGCCGAGAGTCTCGTCTTTCTCGACACAAGCGACGCGCATGCCGAGCTGGGCCGCGCGAATAGCAGCCGTGTACCCGCCGGGGCCGGCGCCGATGACGACCAAGTCGTAGGCGTTGTCGGGCATGCTCTTGTCGCTTCGCCTTCCGCGCGCGGGCTCAGAGATCGAGAAGCAGACGCTCGGGATTCTCGAGCCGCTCTTTCACGCGGACGAGGAAAGTCACTGCACCCTTGCCGTCGACGATGCGGTGATCGTAAGAGAGAGCCACGTACATCATCGGTCGAGCCACGATCTGATCGCCGATGACGACCGGCCGCTTCTCGATCTTGTGCATGCCGAGAATACCGCTTTGGGGCGGATTCAAGATGGGAGTCGAGAGTAGCGACCCAAACACGCCGCCGTTCGAAATTGTGAAAGTCCCGCCGTTCAAGTCGGCGATCGTGAGCTTGCCGGTGCGCGCCGCTTCCGCGAGGCGCCCGATCTCGCGCTCCAAATCCGCAAAGCCGAGCGACTCGGCGTTCCGGACCACCGGCACCACGAGGCCGCGCTCGGTGGACGCCGCGATGCCGAGGTGCACGTGGTGACTATAGACGATGTCTTCGCCGTCGATCCGCGCATTGACTTCGCGGACTTCGCCGAGCGCGAGCACGCAGGCTCGTGAGAAAAACGACATGAACCCGAGCGAGACGCCGTGCTTCTCGGCAAATTGTTCCTTGTACTTCGATCGGAGCGCCATCACGGCGCTCATGTCGATCTCGTTGAAGGTCGTGAGAATGGCAGCCGTGTGCTGAGCCGCGACGAGGCGTCTTGCGATCGTCTTTCGGAGCGAAGTCATCGGCACCCGCTCTTCGTCGGCGCCCGTGCTGGGAGCGGGATGCCGTGCGGGCGAGGGTGCGGCGCTCGGTTGCGCGACCGGTGCGGCCTTTGCCGCGGCGGCTGCAGCCACGATGTCGGGCTTGGTCACTCGACCGCCGCGGCCGCTGCCCTGGAGCGTGCTCGGATCGACGCCGCTCTCTTCGGCAACGCGCTTCGCGGAGGGGCTCGCCGCGGAGACGCTCGCGCTCGGCACGGTCGCGGATGCGGAAACCGGCGAGGCCGCTGGTTTCGGTGCTTCGACGGGGCGGAGCGGCGTCGCAGGCTTCACGCTCGGCGCTGCCGCGTGTGCAGCGGACGGCGGCGACGGTACTGCAGCGACGGCGGGCTTCGGTCCGGCCGCCGCCTTGCCGGCGCCGGCTTCGATGCGTGCGATCACTTCGCCTACGCGGACGGTGCTGCCGGCTTCTTTCGCAATGCGAAGGGTTCCGGCGGCGGGCGAGGGCAGCTCCAGCGTCGCTTTGTCGGACTCGAGCTCGCAGAGGGGCTCGTCAGCCGCGACCGATTCGCCGTCGGCCTTCAACCAACGCGTGACGACGGCCTCGGTGATCGACTCACCGAGCTGCGGTACCTGTACCTCTACTGACATTCGCTCTCCGCGCCTTCGGCGCCGCTTCCGTCACTTTGCGGAAGGCTTCGTTCAACATCTGACCGAGCTCTTGCTGGTGAAGCTTGTAGGACCCCGTCGCCGGGCTCGCGCCTTCGTCGCGGCCCACGTAGCGAACGCTGCCGGCGGGTCCCAGCATGGCGCGAAGCCGCGGCTCGACGAAGCTCCAAGCGCCGGCGTTTTGCGATTCTTCCTGCACCCACTCGACCTCGGCGTCGTCGGGATAACTGCCGAGTATCGTTCGTAGCTCTTCGATAGGAAAAGGATAGAGCTGCTCGACGCGCACGATCGCGATGTTGTCGATCACGCGCTCGTTCCGGTTGACGAGCAGATCGTAGAAAACTTTGCCCGTGCAGAGCAGCACGCGGCGCACGCGCTCGCGGTCCAGAGGCTCGACTTCGTCGATCACGTGACGGAAGCCGCCTTCCAAAAACTCAGAAACCTTCGAGACCGCGAGCTGCATGCGGAGCATGCTCTTCGGCGTCATCACGACGAGCGGCTTCCGGAAGCGGCGGTGAATCTGCCGACGGAGCGCGTGGAAGTATTGGCCCGGGGTCGTCGGGTAGACGACCTGAATGTTGTTCTCGGCGCTCAGCTGGAGATAGCGCTCGAGACGCGCGCTCGAGTGCTCGGGGCCTTGGCCCTCGTAGCCGTGAGGGAGCAGGAGCACGAGACCGCACTGGCGTTGCCACTTCGACTCGGCCGAAGCGATGAACTGGTCGATCACCACCTGGGCGCCATTGGCGAAGTCGCCGAACTGCGCTTCCCAGAGCACGAGATTTCGCGGATCGGCCGAGCTGTAGCCGTACTCGAAGCCGAGCACGCCGACTTCCGAGAGCATCGAGTCGATGGCGCGGAAGCGACCTTGGCCCGGTGCGAGGTTGGCGAGCGGAACGTAGATCTCGTCGGTTTCGGCGTCGTGAAGCACGGCGTGGCGCTGACTGAAGGTACCACGACCGCTGTCTTGGCCGCTCAAACGTACGTTCGTGCCTTCGAGCAGCAGCGAGCCGAAGGCCAGCATCTCGCCGCAGGCCCAGTCCACTTTGCCTTCGCCTTCCAGCATGGCGCGACGATCGTCGAGGAGCTTCCGGGCTTTCGGGTGCGGCCTGAAAGTCTCGGGTAGCGTGCTCGCGCCGATCGCGACGCGTTCGAGCAGCGTTCGCGAGACGGCGGTGTGTGCCGTCCAGTCTTTCCCGGCAAAGCTCATGCCTTCCCAAGCGCCGCCGAACGCGAAGATCTTTTGGCGTGGCATCTCGTCGCGGGCATAGCCGAGCGCGCTCTCGAAACGCTCGCGAATGCCGAGCCAGATCTCTTTCGCTTGGTCCGGACGCATGACGCCCGTCGCTTCGAGGCGCTGCGCGTACATCTCGTGGACCGGCATCTTCTCGCGGATGGCCTTGTACATGGTCGGCTGCGTGAACGAGGGGTCGTCGAGCTCGTTGTGACCATGACGCCGGTAGCAGACCAAGTGGACGATGACGTCTTCTTTGAACTTGTCGCGGAACTCGACCGCGAGCCGCGCAGCCTGGATCACGGCCTCCGGATCGTCGGCGTTCACGTGGAACACGGGCGCGTTGATGACCTTCGCGATATCGCTCGGATAGCGCGTGAAGCGGAAGTCTTTCGGTGAAGTGGTAAACCCTACCTGATTGTCCACGATCACGTGGATGGTGCCGCCTACCGCGTACTGCGCGAGCTCGGAGAGAGCCAGCGTCTCCATGACCACGCCTTGGCCGGTAAACGCCGCGTCACCATGCAGCAACACCGGAATCACGCGCGAGCGGCTTTCGGTGTCGCGAAGATAGTCTTGCTTGGCGTGAACGATGCCGGCGACGACTGGGTTTACCGCTTCCAGGTGGCTCGGGTTGTAGAGCAGCGAGATGTGAACTTTCTTGCCGCCCGCGGTGACGTGGTCTCGCGAGTAGCCGAGGTGGTACTTCACGTCGCCGTCGCCCTGGACGTTGCTCGGGAGAAAGCTGCCCTCGAATTCCGCAAAGATGTACTCGTAGGGCTTGTGCAACACGTTGGCGAGCACGTTCAAGCGCCCGCGGTGAGGCATGCCCATGACGACTTCTTGCACGCCGAGCTCGCCGCCGCGCTCGATGAGCGCGTTCAGCAGCGGCACCAGAGCCTCGCTGCCTTCGAGCGAGAAGCGCTTTTGACCGACGAACTTCGTGTGCAGGAACTGCTCGAAGAGATTCGCGTAGGAAAGCTCGGTCAGCACCTGAACGCGCTGCTCGTTCGAAAGCTCGAGTGTGTTCAGGTTCGGCTCGATGCGGTCTTGGAGCCAGGTGCGAAGCTCCTTCTGCGCGATGTGCATGTACTCGACGCCGAGCGTTCTGCAGTAAGTCGCGCGAAGGGTGGCAATGAGCTCAGCGAGCGAGCACTGCTTGAGGCCGCTCGCGGTCGGGTACTCGACGAGGCGTTGAAGATCGTTGTCCGTGAAGCCGAACTCCGAGAGATGTAGCAGGGGATGGTCGGCTTGGTTGTTGCCGAGAGGATCCAGCTCGGCGACGAAGTGACCGAGCTCGCGGTAGGAGTGCACGAGATCGACCACGCCGAAAGTCGGTTCGGACTCTCCCGACGCTGCCGGGACTACGCGCATGACCGCCGGTGCTGCGAATGCATCGCTATCGCTCGCCGGTGGCGCGGCGACTACGGTGTCGCCGAGGCGACCTTCCGCACCGGCGTCGACGCCAGCGAAGAACAGCTGCCACTCATCGGGGACCGACTCGGCATCGAGTCGCCACTGCTCGTACAGTTTGGTTACGTACTCCGCGTTGGCGCGGTTCAGAAAGTCGAGGCGCGGCATCGGTTCGAGGTGCTCCCGGAGCTAGAGCGAGCCTCCATAGCATAGCATTCGCGGCGCGCCCGCAACGCGCCGTTTTCCAGGTTTACGACGCTCGCGGGGATTCTTTCACGGCGACTATGTAGCAGATCCAGGCCGCGTCGCTCTCGGCCCGCTCGCGCCGGCGATAGGTGTCGTTGCCCTTGCCGGTTCGCCGGTCGGTGTCTTCCCAGTAGACGTCGGCCCGCCGGAAGCCGGCTTCGAGAAGCAGCTCACGGATCTCGGGAACGGTCCAAAGCCGCCACTGGTAGTGGAAGGCTTTCTCGAGGGCGCTGCCGTCGGGAAAGCGGAAGTGGATGAAAAACTCGCAGTCGTGAGTGATGGGGTCGAAGCGCTTTTGCTCCCAGACGTACTTGTAGCCGCGGAAGCTCTTCACCTCGTCGGGCCGGTCGTCCTCGAGCAGCTCGGCTCCGCCCATGAGATCGAGGAAGAGCAGGCCTTGGCGGGCTAGATTGCCGTGAGCAGCCTTAAAGTATCGCTTTAGCTCTGGCCGGGTCTTGAAGCATTGGAAAGAGAAGTTCTGTGCCGCGACGAGGTCGGCTTTGGGGCCGGTGACGCGGCGGGCGTCGCCGCAGCGAAGGTCCACCCGGGCTCGAGCCGCCGCGGAAAGCTTCGACCAGTTGTGCTCGCGTCCCCACGCGAGTGGGACGGGGTCGATGTCCACGCCGATCGCATGCCGGTCACGGTGAGAGCGAGCCCACTCGCAAGACACCGCCCCTGCGCCGCAGAAGTCTTCGCGAAGCAGCTTCGGCAGCCGGCCGTAGGTGGTCTTGAACACGCGGCGGAAGAAGGTGACCTCGTGATCGGGCGACTGCACGGACTTTTGATAGAGCCCGTAGCGGTCGGCGCGCCGAGCCATCGACTCGACGCCGCTCCGGCGCCGTACTTTTCGCCTCCGCCCCGCCGCCATCCGCGGGAGGATACAGCCGAGCTTAACTGCGAGCTAGCGGGGAAGGCACTCGACTGCAGCGTTTGGATGTTCGGCGCTCACTGGTTCGCGCCTCCACCCTCGCCAGCTCGCAGCTCACATCAAGCTCGCGAGCTTCGCTCGCTGATAGATGCCGTCGCCCAGCAGCTGCTGGCTATGCTTCTGGCGCTTGAACCAGATGTGGACGTCGCACTCCCACGTAAAGCCGATGCCTCCGTGGAGCTGTACGGAGCGGCCCGAGCAGAACGCCGCAGCGTCGGCCGCTGCCGCTTTGGCCATGCGCGCGAAGAGCAACGCTTTGTTCGGCTCCGTGTCGATGGCGCAGGCGGCGTTGTAGGCAAGAGAGCGCGCGCGATCGATGGCGATCATCATGTTGGCGAGGGGATGCTTGACCGCTTGGAAATACCCGAGCGGCTTGTCGAACTGCTTTCGAATCTTCGCGTACTCGACCGTGGTTTGAAGCTGCCACTCGGCAGCGCCGGCCATGTCGGCGGCCAATATCGTGAGCATTCCGGGCAACGCGCGCTCGAGCGCCGCCGGACCTTTGCCGCAAGGTGCAGCGATCGCAGTAGCCGCGACCTCGACTTGCTTGAGCTCGACGCGCGCCTGGTCTCGCGTCAGATCCACGATTTGGTCCGGGTGAATCTTCACGCCCGGGGCGTCGGCGGGAACGACAAAGAGTCCGACGCCGTCTCTACCCCGCGCTGCGCAAACGAAGAAGGCCGCCTTGCGCGCGTCTTGGACGAACCACGCGGTGCCGTCGAGAAGCGTGTGCTTGCCGTCCGTGCGCGCGGTGACGCTGGTGTCCCCGCTTTCCCAGGAGCCGGTCTCGTCGGTGACGGCAAGCGTTGCGGGATCGCCGCCGGCAATCCGCTCGAGCGCGCTTCTCGCTCCGTCGCCATCGCACTCGCGTAGCACGAGAGTCGCCGCGAGAGTGGATGGAAGCGGCGAGGGCACCGCCGCGCGCCCGAGCTCTTCGGCGAGCGCTGCGACGGCCACCATCTTCATGCCGAGACCGCCGGCGGCTTCGGGCACCGCTACTGAGCTCCAGCCGAGCTCGACCATGCGTCGCCAAAGCTTCTCGTCGTAAGCCACGGGCTGGGGCGAGGTCTCGTAGGCTTCGATGTGGCTCTTGGCCACCGTAGCGCGGAGCGTGGCGACGTCACCTTCGTCTCTCAAGAGCTTCCGCGCGGCGTCGCGGAGCATGGTTTCTTCTTCGCCGAAGCCAAAATCTTTGGGTTGAGACATGTTGCGACTCTCGGCCTACTTCGACTTGGCGAGCCCGAGCACGCGCTCGCCGAGAATGTTGCGCTGAATCTCGCTCGTGCCAGCCGCGATCGTGATGCCGTAGGAATTCATGTAGGCGAGAGGCCACTCGCCTTCGTCCGGCGCGTGCTCGTCGCGGACGTAGAGGCTCGAGAAGGGGCCTTCCACCTCGAGCGCGACGGCCGCGATGTCCTGCATGAGCTCGCTCGTGATGAGCTTGCTCTGAAGCGGGATCCGCATCGGGTGGTCGGTCAAACTCTCGACCCTTGCGCGACGGAAAGCCTGGCGAAAGCCTTCCATTCGAACCGCCAAATCTACGATGCGGTCTCGCATCACGGGGTCGTCCCAGACCGGCTTGCCGTTTCGCTTCACCCGTTTGGCGAGCGCGATGAGACCAGCGATGCGGTCTTCGTGAGACACGCCGCCGCCGCCGCCGGCCGACTCGGCCGCGCCGCGCTCGTGCAGCAACGTCGTCATCGCGACGGTCCAGCCTTTGCCCACCTCGTCCAAACGGAGAGAGTCGGGCACGACGACGTTTTCGAAGAGCACTTCGTTGAAGCCGGTCTGGCCGGTCATTTTGATCAGAGGACGGACCGTTACACCCGGCGTGTCGGCGATCGGCGTGACGTAGTAGGTGAGGCCCGCGTACTTATCGTGGCTGCTCGTCCTACAGATGATGATCATCCACTTGGCGAAGTGAGCGAGGCTAGTCCAAACCTTGTGACCGTTGATGATCCAGTTGTCGCCGTCGCGGACGGCCGAGCTTTGAACGTTGGCAAGATACTTCCGGCGCCGGGCTCGGAAAAACCCTGGCACCAGATCTCTTCGCCAGAGAGCAGGGGTGGCAAGTAACGGCGCTTCTGCTCTTCCGTGCCGTGGTGAAGGATGGTCGGCGCGGCCATGCCGAGCCCGATCACGTTGATCATGTAAGGCACGCCGGCGCGCGACATTTCCTGAGAGGCGATGCGCTGGAACCCTTCGTGGCCGCCGCCGCCGTAGGCCTTTGGATAGTCGGAGCCGATGAGGCCGGCTTTGTAGCAGGCGAGCTGCCAGGCCTGGAGGTAGACGCGCTGCTCGTCGGTCATCACCTCGATCGCATGCTCTGGCATCCGAAACGGCGGCGGCTTCGGCCGGTTCTGCTCGAGCCATTTTCGGCAGTGCTCGCGAAACTCGGCCTGCTCGGCCGTGTCTTTTTTCTCAGCTTTCTCCGACAT